>Ga0315909_10004973_pt1 | contig 15440 bp, 18 predicted proteins | sample LakEriMetagenome_11_FD_203527 | JGI IMG/M metagenome (GOLD analysis project Ga0315909, IMG submission 203527) | Freshwater fungal communities from buoy surface, Lake Erie, Ohio, United States - Buoy 2 MA125 | ecosystem: Environmental > Aquatic > Freshwater > Lake | place: USA: Lake Erie, Ohio...
ACGGTTTTCCCCTTGACCGGGCCATCGGCCATGACGCAACGGTGCGCGGTCATGGCCGGGATGCCCATGCAGGCCCCGGCATCGAAGTCGGTGTGATCGGGCAGCTTCACGGCCTTGTGTGCAGGCACCACGCTGTACTGGGCTGCGGTGCCCCAGAAGCGCCCCAGCGTGGCCTCATAGACCCAGACCCGCTCACCCACCCGTGCAGCGTCCACGCCCGAACCTACGGCGTCGATGATGCCCGCGCCATCCTGATGCGGAACCACGAACGGGAAAGGCATGGTCACATTGCCCCGTGCGCCGCCGCGCTGTTTGGTATCTGAGGGGTTCACTGCCGAGCGGTGCATGCGGACCCGCACCTCACCGGCTGCGGGCTGCGGTGTCTCGCGTTCGCCGATCGTCAGCACCTCGCGCGCCGGTCCCTTTCGCTCATACCAGACTGCCTTCATTGCACGGTCCTTTCGGGTCTGCGACCCATTCAAGATGGCCGCGATCCTACAATGGCACCCCATGGCCCTGCGTTCCACTGTCTATAAAGCCGAACTGGCGATCTCCGACATCGATCGGGGGCACTATGCCAGCCACGCGCTCACGATCGCGTTGCACCCGTCCGAGACACTCGAGCGGCTCATGCTGCGCCTGCTGGCGTTCAGCCTCCTGGCCGAAGATGGGTTGCAGTTCGGCCCCGGTCTGTCTGCGGAGGGCGAGCCCGATCTCGTGCTCGCGGATGACACCGGCCGCCTGCGCCTATGGGTGGAAGTGGGTCTGCCTGACGAAAAATGGGTGCGCAAGGCCTGCGGTCGCGCCGATCGCGTGGTGATCCTGGCCTATGGCGGTCACAAGGCCGAAGTCTGGTGGCGCCAGCAACAGGGCGCGCTGGCGCGCCACCGCAATCTGTCTGTGTGTGCGATCGATCCTCAGGCCAGCGAGGCACTGGCCAAGCTGGGCGAGCGCTCGATGCGCGTCGATTGCACGGTACAGGACGGGCAGATCTGGATCGGCATCGGTGAGCGCAGTATCACCATTGAACCGGTCTGGTGGGCAGGTTCGATCGAGGCTGCGCGAGGCGCCTGACGGCCCGCTTCACGCGCGGGCCATGCCACTGCAGCCAGCCGGATCAGGCAGGCGCCAACGGATAGTGTTGTGCCAACTCGCCTACGAGCTGGCCGAGCGCAGCGGCCGATGCCGCGGCAGGCGCTGCCAGCAGGAGCAGGTATTCGCCGGGATCCAGGCGCACAAGGGTGGCACGCAGTGCGTTCGCCAGCCCGCCGCCCCGGTGCGCTGAGCCTTCAAGTTCAATGAGCCGCCGGGCATCGCGCTCCCGCTCTGCGCGTGACTCTGCGCAAGACTCCACACAAGACACCTCGATGCGTGCTGCGCGTCGCCCGCTGGCCCCGAAGGACTGCCACAGGCGGTGCAGGTCTGCGCCCAGCGCATCCAGATCAATGCCGGACTGCGTTGGCGCTCGGTCGCAATCCCGGCCCTCGAAGAGCCGTAGCACCATGCTCGCGCACCCGCCATGCGGCATACCGGCCACTCGGGCGCCGTCCATAGGGTTCAAAGCCGTGTCCGCTTTGGGATCGAAGGCATGCGGCGCATGACTGGGCGACGCGGACCGATGGGCGTGGGATGAATGTGTGTCCATGGGGACAGGCTCGCATGAGCCGCGGATCGAGGAAATGACGGATTTGGCGTTTCGCGTATCGGACGATCGGCCGTGCTGCAGCCCCTTGCGGGGTACGATCGGGGGATGAATGCACCCAACCCGGGCTCTCCGCTCACCGACCATGACATCGAGACGCTGGATGGCCGTCTGGCCGACATCGACCCGGACAACTCGATGGCGGTCGAGGAACTCGACGGATTTTTTGCTGCGCTTGCCTGTTGTCCACAGCCGGTGCCGCGCGAGGAGTGGCTTGCACTGGTGCTGGGCGAATCGTCGCGCGCTGCCGTCGCTGCGCGTGGTGAAGGCGCCGATGCATCACTGCTCAGGCTGATCGAGCGGCATCGCGTGGCGGTGGCCAGCATGCTCTACGACGGGCAGGGTTTTGCACCAGTGCTGTCGCATGATGAACAGGGGCGGCCCTGGGGTCATGCCTGGGCGATCGGCTTTGCGCGCGGCATGGCGCTTCGCCCCGATGCATGGGGCCCGCTTGAGGATGATGACGAATTGGCCGATGCGCTCGAACCGGTGATGCGTCTGGTGGCCGATGCGCATCGGGATGCCGAAGCCGACGCGACCTCTGGCGACGACGCCGACGAGGAGGCTGATGAAGGCGAGGCCGGAGGGGATTACGAGCCGATTGCCGACGATGAGCGCGAGTCGGTGATCCACGACATGCTCGATGGTGTGCAGGACGCTTACGACTTTTTCCGCGAGGCCCGTGCGCGTGCGCTCGCACCGGCCACGCAGAAGCGTGGTCTGCCCAAGATCGGTCGCAACGACCCGTGCACCTGCGGCAGCGGGCGCAAGTTCAAGAATTGCTGCGGCATGCAGGCCAGCCATTGAGCGCTGACCTGCGCTACGGACCGGACTCGCGCTACGCCTGGCTGCGTCTGATCGTGGCGCTTGTGCTGATGACGATCGGTGCAAGCGGCATGTACGTGATCAGCGTGGCACTGCCCGCGGTGCAGGCCGGCTTCGGGATCGACCGTTCGGCAGCCTCCACGCCTTACACCATGATGATGATCGGCTTCGGGGTGGGCGGTGTGCTGATGGGCAAGCTCGCCGACCGCTTTGGCATCAATGTGCCGGTGGGGATCGGCGCGCTGGGCCTGGGCTTGGGTTTCGTGGCTGCGGGTCTGGCGCCGAACCCCTTCTGGCTCACGCTGGCACACGGACTGCTCATTGGCATGCTCGGCACAGCCTCCACATTTTCGCCGCTCGTGGCCGACACCACGCTGTGGTTTGAAAAGCGCCGTGGGCTGGCGGTTGCGATCTGCGCAAGCGGCAACTATCTGGGTGGCGCCATCTGGCCGCCCATTGCCCAGTATTTCATCGAGGCAGTGGGATGGCGCCAGACCTTCATCGGTATTGGCATCTTCTGCGCAGCCACCATGCTGCCGCTTTCATTTCTGTTGCGTCGCCGTGCGCCAGTCCTGGCGCTTGGCATGGTGTCAGACGGCTCGCCGGCATCCGCTGCGGCGGCACACGCCTCGCAGGCGGCAGCCCGCGCACGGTTTGCCCGGCCCCTGGGCCTGGCCCCGGGCTTCCTGCATGCGCTGTTGTGCATTGCGGGCGTGGCCTGCTGCGTGGCCATGGCCATGCCTCAGGTGCATATCGTGGCCTATTGCACCGACCTCGGTTTTGGCGCGGCGCGCGGTGCGCAGATGCTGGCGGTCATGCTGGGGTTCGGCATCGTCAGCCGCCTGGTGTCCGGTGTGATTTCCGATCGGATCGGCGGCCTGCGCACCCTGCTGCTGGGCTCGGTCCTGCAGTGCGTGGCCCTGCTGCTGTTCTTGCCTTTTGACGGCATGGTCTCGCTTTTTGTGGTGTCGGCACTCTTCGGCCTGTTTCAGGGCGGCATCGTGCCGTCCTACGCGCTGATCGTGCGTGAGTATTTCCCGCCGGCCCAAACCGGTACCCGCGTCGCCATGGTGGTGTCCTGCACCTTGCTCGGCATGGCCCTGGGTGGCTGGATGTCAGGCGCCATCTTTGACATGACTGGCTCCTATCACGCAGCCTTCCTCAACGGGATTGCCTGGAACCTGTTGAACGGAGCCATCGCGCTGTATCTGCTGTGGCGTGCCGGGCGTGGCCTGCGCGGCCCGGCTGCGCGCCCGATGCCGACCAATGTGCCTGCCTGACTGACTTTCTCTTTATCCCACACAGGAGCGCCTTCGTGGCCCACATAGACGATCTGCCTGAACCGACCCGCACCGTGGTGCGGGATCTCCCCTGTACGCCCTCACCTTCCACACCCTTTGTTTCGGGTCCTGCGCTGTCCGGGCGTCGGGTCGCGCTGGTGAGCAGTGCTGCGCTGGTGCAGCCCGGCGAAGCGCCGTTCTCGGTCGGTGCGGGCGAGGCCCGTGAACTGCCCTCCGATGCCTCAGCGCATGGGTTGCTCAGCAGCCATGTCTCGATCAACTTTGATCGCACCGGGTTTCAGGTTGACCCTGACGTCGTGTTTCCATTGCGCCGACTGCAGGAATTGGCAGCAGACGGGGTGATCGGCAGTGTCGCGTCGCGCCACTTCACGGTCATGGGCTCGACCGACCCTGCTGAAATGGGCTCGGCCATCGACACGATGACCCAGGCCCTGCTGGCTGACCGCTGCGACGCAGTCGTTTTCGCGCCGGTCTGACCGCTGTGCACGCGCGCCGTGAGCGCGCTGGCCCATGCGGTGGAGTCGCGCGGACTGCCTACGACCGTCGTTGCGTTGATCAAAGAGCATGCGGTGGCGGTACGGCCCCCCAGGGCGCTTGCCGTGCCGTTCATGCTGGGTCGCCCGTTCGGTGCGCCCGATGCGCCTGCACTGCAGCGCGCGGTGCTGGTCGCCGCACTCGGATTGCTCGAGCGCACAGACGGCCCAGTCATCCTCGAGAGCTTTGCGGGCGCTGATCCTGGCAGTGTCGAGCGAACGGGCTGGCAACCCGCCGTCGCGTTGCCCGCGCCTGTGGATCCAGATTCCGCCCAACAGTGGGCGTCGACCTTACAGGCTGAACTCGACCGGATCCTGCCGGCCTGGGCGCGAGCCAAGGCGCGCACCGGACGCACAACGGTCGGTCTGGCGGGTCAGGCACCCGATCAATTTCCGGCGTTTGCAGCTCAGCTGCTGATGGGGCAGAGACCGACCGTGCCGGCACACCATTCTGCGGCGCTGGCCATGCGCTTCATGGCCGATGATCTCAAGGCCTTGTACGGCGAGGCTGCGCAAGCCGATGGCAACGCGGTGTCAGCGCAGCAGGTGGACGGCTGGTTCTGGCGCCAGACTCAGGCAGGCCGATTGCTGATTGCGCTGCGTGCGGCCTCTCAGCGCAGCGAGGACACCGCGATCAAGACTGTCGGCGGCAGGTTCCTCGTGCCGGTCAAGTGGTTGCCAACGACCTGAGCGCGCTTACCGTGCTGGCGTACAGAGGCTGGCGCAATCGGCAGTGTCCGATGCATCAGGCCAGTACGCCGGCAATGCGTGCGAAGAGCGCGTTGGTGTCTTCCGGCGTGACCCAGCGCGAGGCCACCACCAGATCACGCTCGGGGTCCATCCAGGTCACCTGACCGCCTGCGCCGATCATAAAACTGCTCGCGCGGCTCGCCGCCGGATAGACCTGCTTCGGACCATCGTTGAGCCAGGTCAGCAACCCGTAGAACGGCGCGATGGCGCATGGAGTGCGCATGCGTCGGATCCACTGCGCCGACACGATCGAGCGCCCGTGCCACTGGCCGTCCGCCTGCATCATGCGTCCGATGAGTGCCTGGTCGCGCGCGGAGATGGACACGCCCCCGCCCCAGTGGGTGCCGCCCGGTACGGACTGCACGCGGCGCAGGCTGCCGGTGGCTGCATCGCGCAGATCGATCCACGCATCGTCATAACCCACCCACTGCCAGTTCGAGGTGCACCCCAGCGGTTTCATGACCGCTTCATCGAACACTTCCGGCAAGGGGCGACCAAACACATGCAGCAACGCCAGCGACAGCTGATTGATGCGCACATCGTTGTATTCCCAGAAGGTGCCGGGTGTGCGCAACGGCCGTGCCTCTCCCTTCTTGCCCGTGGCCGGTTCGCCGCCATAGATGACCGTGCGAAAGCGGTCGACCTGCTCGGGCAGACCGAAGCAGCTGCCCTCCCACTCACTGGTCTGCTGCAGCAACTGCATCCAGGTGATCGGCGCATTGTGCGCAGAGTCAAAGCCAATTCCAGGCACGCGCGCACGCACCGGTTCGTCGGGGTCGGGCAGCAGGCCGCGATCGTGGGCAATGCCTGCCAGCAGGGCCAGATACGTTTTAGCGATGCTGAAGGTGAGGTCGGCCCGGTCGGGCTCACCCCATTCGGCCACCGTCTGGCCCTTGTGCACAATCACGCCCGAAGTCGGCCCGCGCGCATGCACCGGCCCGCGCAGCACATTCCAGGGTGGCGGGTCATTCAGGTGAATACCCCAGTGCGCGGCGTCGGCGACCGGGTCGCGTGCCCAGTTGATCTCATGGGCGATGGCAAAATCGATGGCTGTCTGGAATCGGTTCATGCGCCGATCCTATACGATCGACCGCCTTCGCCAGCCGCCTGCCTGCTTTGGCCGCCGCAGTCTGCGCGCCACCTACCGGAGAAGATTTATGCACTCTGCCACCCGCAGCCACACCCTGGGCGACCTGCTGCGTCGTACTGCGGCCCGCTTGCCTGACAAACCGGCCATCCTGTGCGGCAGCACCGCCTGGACCTACCGGCAGTTCGATGCGGTGGTCAATCGACTGGCCAACGGACTGGCGCAGGGGCGCGCTGGCGCGCCGGTGATTGCAGGCGACAAGGTCGCAGTGCTGTCGCGCAATTCGCATGCGTTTGCAGCGCTGCGTTTTGCGCTCGCACGCCTGGGCGCAGTCATCGTGCCCATCAATTTCATGCTCAATGCCGATGAGGTGGCGTTCATCCTGAAGCACTCGCAGGCCAGGTTGCTGGCCGTGGGGCCGGACATGGTGTCGCTGGGCCTGGCCGCAGCCGGCAAGGGCACTGCGGTGACGCATACGGTGTGGCTGGAAGGCGAAGACCCGGCCACGGCGCCCGCGGACATGGTGCGTTTTGATCAACTCCTGTCCGACGACACGGCCGAGCCCGCCGTTGCGTTGGATGCCCGCATGCTCGCGCAAATCATTTACACCAGCGGTACCGAGTCCTTGCCCAAGGGCGCAATGCTGACGCACGAGGCTGTGTGCTGGGAGTACGTGAGTTGCGTCATCGAAGGCGAGATCACCGAATCCGACGTCATGCTGCATGCCCTGCCGCTCTACCACTGCGCGCAGCTCGACGTATTCCTCGGGCCTGCCGTGTACATGGGCGCCAGCAACATCATCACTGGCAAGCCGGTGGCAGACAATCTGCTTGCGCTGCTGGCGGCACATCACATCAATTCCTTTTTCGCTCCGCCCTCGATCTGGATTGCACTGATGCGCGCACCCGCCTTCGATAACACCGATCTGTCGGCGTTGCGCAAGGGTTACTACGGCGCCTCGATCATGCCGGTGGAGGTGCTCAAGGAAATGTCGCGCCGTCTGCCCCAGGTGCGGCTATGGAACTTCTACGGCCAGACCGAGATTGCGCCGCTCGCCACGGTTTTGCGGCCGCATGAGCAACTCACCAAGCTGGGTTCGGCCGGCCGCCCGGTGTTGAATGTGGAAACGCGTGTGGTCGACGACGCCATGAACGATGTGAAGCCAGGCGAGATTGGAGAGATCGTGCACCGCTCGCCGCAATTGCTCACGGGTTATTTCAACGATCCCGAGCGCATAGCCGCGGCCTTTGAGGGCGGCTGGTTTCACAGCGGCGATCTGGCGGTGGTCGATGCCGATGGCTACATCAGCGTCGTCGATCGCAAGAAGGACATGATCAAGACCGGTGGAGAAAATGTCGCTTCCCGCGAGGTCGAAGAAACCATCTACCGCCTTGAGGGAGTCTCTGAGGTGGCGGTGGTGGGGCTGCCGCATCCGTACTGGATCGAGGCGGTCACGGCCTGTGTGGTGCCCAAGGCCGGCGTGGTGCTCACCGAGGAACAGGTGATTGCCCACTGCAAAACGCAGATGGCGCACTTCAAGGTGCCCAAGAAAGTGGTGCTGCTCGCAGCGCTGCCCAAGAACCCCAGCGGTAAGGTGCTCAAGCGCGAGCTGCGCACCGCGTATGAAGGCACGATGAAAGACCTGCCGGCGGCGGGCGTGTGATCAGGGCCCGCAGTCGTCAGTACAGGCTCGTCAGGATTGAAGAGGTCATCAGACTGGTCTAAACTGGTCTGAACGGACTCACCGGAAGGCGGCGCATGTCAGAGATCGGAGCCTACGAGGCCAAAACCCATTTGCCGCAATTACTTGAGCGCGTGCAGAAGGGTGAGCGGTTCATCATCACGCGCCATGGCCGACCCGTTGCCGAGCTGGTGCCAGTCAGCGGACGTGATGAATCAGCCATCCGCGAAACCATCGCCCTCATGCGCAAACGGCGTCAGGCCTTTGAGCGGGCAGGGATCCGACTGCGCGATGCCTTGCAGCCCGCTGAGTCGTTGCGTGACCTCGCGCATGCCGGGCACCGACGCTGAATGGCTTTCGTACTCGACTGCTCGGTCGCACTGGCGTGGCTGCTCCCCGATGAGCAGTCAAAGCAGGCCGATGCCTGGGCGGATCGCCTCCAGCACGACACCGCGCTGGTCCCGGCCATTTGGGGGCTGCAGGTGAGCAACGCCCTGTTGACGGCTGTGCGTCGCAAGCGCATCCGTCGCGCTGATATGGATCAGGCGCTCGAATTACTCGGGGCCTTGCCGATTGAAATCGACGCACTCGCAGCGCTGCACGATGTGCTCCAGTTAGCCCAGCAGAGCGGCCTCACGACCTATGACGCGTCTTATCTCGAGTTGGCGCGCAGGCGTGGTGTGCCGCTTGCGACGCTCGATGCGCAGCTTCGCAAAGCCGGCTTGAAACTTAGCCTGCCGCAACAGTGATACAACCTCGCGCGAGCGCAGCCTCTTCTGAGCGTCGCGACACCCATCCCGCTGGCGCGCTGGAACAGACCTCCACCGAGCCCTCCATGGAGTTCGTTGCACTCGTCGCGCTGCTCACCTCTCTGGTAGCGCTGTCGATCGACGCCATGCTGCCTGCACTGGGGCGCATCGCCACGGAGCTGCAGGCTGCCGATCCCAACAGTCGCCAGTTCGTGGTGCTGTGCTTTTTTGCAGGCTTGGGCGCGGGGCAATTGCTGGCCGGGCCGCTGTCAGATCGCATTGGTCGCAAACCGGCCATTCTGAGCGGATTGCTTATTTACGCAGCGGGTTCGGTGCTGTGCTGGCTCGCGAGCGACTTCACCCTGTTTCTGGCGGGCCGTGTCATACAAGGCATCGGCGCAGCCGGGCCGCGAGTGGTGTCGATTGCCATGGTGCGTGATCGGCAGGCGGGTGCGGCGATGGCGCGCACCATGTCGCTGGTCATGACCACGTTCATCATGGTGCCGGTGCTCGCGCCCGTGCTGGGTCAGGCTGTGCTCGCCTTCGCGGGCTGGCGCGTGATTTTCCTGGGCTTTTTCGTGATCGCCGTCTGGGCAGCCCTGTGGCTGGCTCTGCGACAGCCCGAGACGCTGCCCCCTGAGCGCAGGCGTGCGGTCAGTCCGGCTGCCTTGCTCGAAGCGGCGCGTCAGGTGATCACGCACCGGGTATCGATGGCCTACACAGTGACGGCTGGCCTGGTACTGGGTCTGCTGGTGAGTTACCTGGGGGTGTGCCAGCAGGTGTTTGGTGAGTTCTATGGCCAGGGAGATCTTTTCGTGGCCTATTTCGCAGTGCTGGCGTCAGGCGTCGGCCTGGCCTCTGCAGTCAACGCCCGGCTGGTGATGCGGTTGGGCATGCGCAGGCTCTCGGCCCTCGCCCTTCGGACCATCGCTGTGTTGACCGTGACCATGCTCGCCGGTTGTCTGATAACAGGTGCTCTGCCACCGCTGGCACTGTTCGTGATCTGGCTCTTTCCGATTTTCTTTTGCATGGGCATGCTGTTTGGCAACTGCAATGCGCTCGCCATGGAGCCCATGGGACACATCGCGGGTATGGCCGCTTCGATCATCGGTTCATTCACCTCGCTGCTGTCGGTGCTCGCGGGTGGACTGGTGAGTCAGCGCTACGATGGCACCGTGCTGCCGCTGATCATCGGCTATGCGGTGCTCGGCGTGGCGGCACTGCTGACCTCGACGCTTGCTGGCCGCGACAGACTGCATCACTGAAGGAGACTTCCATGGGATGGCTGACGGACGACGAACGCAATCGCCTGACACCTGCTGAGCGTGCCCTGCCGCGCCTGCCGATTCCGGTGCAGGCGGTGTCCAGTGACGAGTTCGTTCCCATGCCGCAGTCGCCGCGTCAGCGGGCGCTTGAAAAGCGCCTCAAGGCACTGGGCAGTGAACTGGCCCGACACCAGGGGCTGAGCCGCCGCCAGTTCTTCCGCACGGCCTCCGGCATGGCCGCAGCGTTTCTGGCGATGAACGACACCTTCGGTCCGGTCTTTGGCGTCTCGCAGGCCGAAGCAGCCACACCCGAGCTGGCACAGGCCCGTGCGCAGGGCTTGTCTGGTCAGTTCATCATGGACATGCACACCCACTTTTTGCGTGACGACACGCGACTGGAGGGTTTTGTGCGGGCGCGTGAGGCCGTGGGCAAGGCGGGTTGGAACCCGATGCTGGTGAACAAACCCCAAAACATCGAGGACCTGAAGTTCGCCAACTACATGAAGGAAGTCTTTCTCGACAGTGATACCAAGGTGGCCTGTATCAGCGGCGCGCCGTCTGAGATCACCGAAGACTGGTTCCTCACGAATGAGATGAAGGCTGCGGCGCGCGCCCGTATCAACACCGCATCGGGCAGTCGCCGCGCGTTTTCGCATGCGATCTTCACCCCGGGCTATCCCGGCTGGATGGAACAGATCGACCGCGCGATCGAGGTCCTCAAGCCCGATTCCTTCAAGGGCTACACCATCGGCGACAACACTCACAAGAATCTGTCCAAGCATCCCTGGCGGCTGGACGATGAAAAGCTGGCGTATCCGGCCTACGAGAAATTTGCCAAAGCGGGCCTGGTGAACGTATGCATCCACAAGGGGCTTTTCCCACCGTCCATGGCCCAGCGCTTTCCGCACCTGCTGCCGTATTGCGATGTGTCGGATGTGGCCCGTGCCGCCAAAGACTGGCCGCAGCTGAACTTCATCATCTATCACGGCGGCTATCGTTACGCCGGCGCAGGACGGCCTGAAGATGCCTGGCAGCAATTCGAGCAGAGCGGGCGAATCGACTGGGTCACCGACCTGGCCGAGATTCCGGCGCGCGCCGGGGTCTCCAACGTGTATGCCGACGTGGGGCAACTCTTTGCCCAGACCACCATTGCCGAGCCCAAACTTGCCGCAGTGATGATGGGCCAGCTGATTGCAGGCTTGGGGGCCGACCATGTGTGCTGGGGGACGGATGCGATCTGGACCGGTGCACCCCAGTGGCAAATCGAGGCACTGCGCCGGTTGGAAATCCCCGAGGAACTGCGCCGCAAGCACGGCTTCGCGCCCCTGGGCGAGGCCGATGGCCCGGTCAAGCGCGCGATCTTCGGCGAGAACAATGCGCGCCTGTACAAATTCGAGGCGCGACAGCGCCAGGCGCTGGCTGACGATCGACTGTCGCAGGCCAAGCTGGCGTATGAACGAGAAGGCAGCCTGCGTACCAATCTGGCGTATGGGTTTGTGGCTGGGCGGGAATTGACCTGATTCAGGGTTCCGAATGTCGACGTATGTTATGGTTAACTAGAATAAATTTGAGTCAACCATGATTAGCATTCCCGTTTTTGAAGCCAAAACCCGGCTGTCCGAGCTGCTGCAACAGGCCCAGCAGGGCGAAGAGATTGTGATTACGCGTCATGGCGTGCCCATGGCTCGCCTGGTGCCGCCCGTCGAAGGCTCGAGAAGGGCGGCAGCGAGTTCGCAGGCGCGTCGTGTCGAGGCCGCCTTCGATTCGCTGACTGATTTGCGCCAGGGCGTCAGTCTGGATGTTCCGCTCGCCGACGCTGTGCGGGCTGGGCGCGACTGACTGCGTTCAGGTTCGCTGTGCCATTCGTTCTGGACAATTCCGTCGTCTCAGGCTGGTACCTCGAAAATCAGGTGTCTGATTACAGCGAGGCGGTTGCGCGCGCATTGCGTACTGACCGCGCTCATGTGCCGGTGATCTGGGAACTGGAACTCACGAATGTGCTTCGCACAGCCTGTATGCGTCAGCGGATGCACGCACAACGGGCGCAGGCGGTGCTGACTCAGTTGGCGTCGCTCCCCATTTCGGTGGACCGGCACCCGGTTGCGCGCAGTGAGCTGCTGGCGCTGAGTCTGCGGTTCGGCTTGAGCACTTATGATGCCGCCTACCTTGAGTTGGCCCTGCGCCTGCAGTGCCCGATTGCCACGCGCGACGAAGCCTTGCTTGCTGCAGCGATGGCCGCCGGAGTCGGTGGGCTGGAGTTTAAGTAAGCGCTTAATCAGCGGCTCGCGTCTCTGACCGATTTTTTCTTCAGGAACTTTCAACATGACAATTCATTCAGTGGGCATCATCGGTGCAGGCACCATGGGTAACGGCATTGCGCAGGTGTGCGCTGTCAACGGCATTCCGGTGGTGCTGGTGGATGTGGCCCAGCCGGCGCTTGAACGCGGTCTGGGTGCCGTGCGCAATAACCTTGAGCGCCTGGTGCAAAAAGAAAAGATGTCGGCGGCTGATCGCGATGCCGCGATTGGGCGTATTCGCTGCACCACCCAGTACGACGATCTCAAAGGGCTGCCTCTGGTCATCGAGGCGGCCACCGAAAACCCCGAGATCAAGGTGAAGATTCTCAAGCAACTCGACGCCCTGCTGGCGCCCGAGGCGATTATTGCCACCAATACCTCGTCCATCTCGATCACCATGCTGGCGGCCGCCACGCAGCGCGCCGACCGTTTCGTGGCGATGCACTTTTTCAACCCCGCGCCGGTGATGGCGCTGGTGGAGATCGTGCGCGGCCTGCAGACCAGCGATGCCACGCACGATGCCGTGTTCGATCTGGCCAAGCGCCTGGGCAAGACCCCGATCAGTGTGCGCAATGCGCCCGGCTTCGTGGTGAACCGTATTCTGGTGCCGATGATCAACGAGGCGTTTTTCGTGCTGGCTGAAGGCATTGCCAAGCCAGAGGACATCGATGCCGGCATGCGTCTGGGTTGCAACCAGCCGATCGGCCCGCTGGCACTGGCCGATCTGATCGGCCTGGATGTGTGCCTGGCGGTCATGAATACCTACATGGCAGAGTTCAATGACTCCAAGTACCGGCCTTGTCCGCTGCTCAAGGAAATGGTGGCGGCCGGGCGGCTGGGCCGCAAGACCGGGCGCGGGGTGTACGCGTACTGAATCGCTGGCAGAGCCCACAGACTGAGCGTCGGGTCTGCGTTAACCTTGACGAACCATGGATCGCGATCAGCTCATCAGTCGTCTGTGCGCACTGCTGCACGAGCAGCCCGGGATAGCCTGCGCCTGGCTGTTCGGCAGTCGGGCACGAGGTGACCAACATGCCGGCAGCGATGTGGATGTTGCCATTTTGATGGAGCATACGCCCGCCCCCACGTTGGAGGGCGCGGGCTTTGATCTGGCTGACACCTTATCCCGTGCTCTCGGCTTGCCGGTACAGGTCGTGATGGCCAACACAGCGCCGGTCGACCTCATGCATCGCGTGTTGCGTGACGGAGTGCTGGTGGCCGAGACGAATCCATCTGCGCGTATTCGATTTGAGGTTGCTACGCGCAACGAGTGGTTCGACCTCAAGCCGATCCTGGACCAATACCGCCGCGCCGGGCGTTTCGCCAATGGTTGACCAGGACCTCGTTTTCAAAAAGCTGGCATTCATCGAAACATACGTGCAGCAGCTGCATGACCTTGCCCGCCTGGATGACATCGATACGGATGTGCGCGAAGAGCGTTTCGTGGTTCATACCCTGCAACTCGCCGCGCAAGCAGCCTTGGACGTTGCATCTCATATCGTGTCGGACCACAAGCTCGGTGAGCCGGCCACCAACCGCGAACTCTTCGACCTGCTGCATGCAGCCGGATGGATCACCCCTGATTGCGCGCAAGTGATGGGGCGGCTTGCAGGCTTCAGAAATCTGGTGGTGCACGGCTATGAACGGGTGAACCTGGGCATCGTGAAGGACGTGGTGCGTCATCGCCTCACCGATCTGCTCGCGTATTGCGCGGCGATTCGCACTGCGAGCGGCCGCACTCAATCTTTGTAGCGCGTCAGTTTCCAGAGCATCAGACCGCTGCGCGATACACCTCGCGCTTGAGCTCAAACGAAAACGGATGCCAGAAGGCGGTGTCGCGCTGCGCCATCACGATGCCCGCAATGCCGCGTCGCGGGTTGATCCACCAGTGGGTGCCGGCCATCCCGCCCCACTGGAATTCATCGACTGAATCGGGTGGGTCGATGGAAGACTCCGACAGCGATACCGCACCGCCCAGACCGAACGCCTTGCCCTTCACAGGCTTGGGAAACCCGGTGTACACGCCCTCGGGCAGGTGATTGCGCATCATGAGCGCGAGTGTTTCGGGCTTGAGGAGGGTGGGTCCGCCTGGGATGAGACTGCGCATGAAGGCAATGGTGTCGTGCAGGCTTGAATACAAACCACCGCCACCCGAGAGGCGCGCCACCGGTCGCAGACACACGCTGGCAAAGGGTCCTTCCTCCACGCGGGTCAGACCCGGCTTAAGGGGATTGTTGAGGCTGGCGCCCCGGTAGTACGCCACCAGTCGTGGCAGGTCGGCAGGCGGCACAGCAAAGCCGGTGTCATGCATGCCCAGTGGCTCGAAGATGCGGGTTTGCAGGAACGCATCGAAGCGCTGGCCGCTCACCACCTCCACCAGACGGCTGAGCACATCCGTGGCGATGGAATAAGCCCAGGACGTGCCCGGGTGAAAGGCGAGTGGCAGGCCTTCGAGCACATCGACCATCTCGGCCAGCGTGGTGCTGCTCGAGCGCACGTTGCGATCGATGAAGGCCTGAAAGAGCAGCGTGCCTGGATCGAGCAGGCCATAGCCCAGACCCGAGCTGTGGCACAGCAAATGGCGCACGGTGATGGAACTGCGCGCAGGCTCGGTCTGGTCAAGCGCTGTGGCCCCGGGCTTGAGCACCTGGCGGTTACCCAGTTGCGGGATGAAGCGCTCGATCGGGTCGTCAAGGCCCAGCTTGCCTTCTTCCATCAGCATGAGCACCGCACACGAGGTGACCAGCTTGGTACTGGAGAACATGCGAAAGAGATGGTCTTCGGTGAGCTTGATGCCGCGCTCGCGATCGGCAAAGCCTGCGCAGTGCAGATCGACCACCTCACGGCCATGCAAGACGGCACTTGAAACGCCAGCCAGCAGTTCGCCATCGACGGTGCGTTGCATCGCTGCATGCAAGCCGGAGAAATCGCGTGTCGGAGTGCTGGCGGTCATTGTGTTTTCCAAGGGTGGGTCGAGCACAGCTCGATGGAGTGTGGAAGCGAGAGGCGGTGGGGCAATCGGGAGGTCAGCGCAGCGGCCTAAGCGCTGCCGACTGCCGCATACACCGCGCGCTTCATCTCGAACGAGAAGGGGTGCCAGAAGGCCATCTGGCGCTGGGCCATCACAATGCCGGCCAAGTTCAGCCGTGGATTGATCCACCAGTGCGTGCCCGCAATGCCGCCCCACTGAAACTCGTGGGTCGACCCAGGCGGGTCGATGGCCGATGGCGTGAGCGTGACCGCACCGCCC
>Ga0315909_10004977_pt1 | contig 15428 bp, 17 predicted proteins | sample LakEriMetagenome_11_FD_203527 | JGI IMG/M metagenome (GOLD analysis project Ga0315909, IMG submission 203527) | Freshwater fungal communities from buoy surface, Lake Erie, Ohio, United States - Buoy 2 MA125 | ecosystem: Environmental > Aquatic > Freshwater > Lake | place: USA: Lake Erie, Ohio...
TTCGTTGGACAAGTGGCCGATGCCGGATGCAAAATTTTTATAATCCATGCACGTAATGCCATTCTAAGTGGCTTGTCACCCAAAGAAAATCGTGAAATTCCGCCGTTGCGATATGACTATGTCTACCAGCTGAAAAAAGATTTTCCACAACTGGAAATCATCATCAATGGTGGTATTTGCACACTTGCGGAGATCGACAGCCATCTGGCACAGGTCGATGGTGTCATGATCGGTCGTGAGGCCTACCACAACCCCTACCTCATGGCTGATTTCGATTCGCGTTATTACGGCGATCCCCTGCGCGCGCGCACGCGCGTGCAGATCATCCATGCGATGCTCCCGTATATTCGTGAGCAGCTTGCCTTGGGTGGACCACGGCTCAATAGCATCACCCGACATATGCTGGGACTGATGACAGGTTTGCCTGGCGCACGCCGATTTCGTCAAAATCTGTCGGATGCAAAACAATTGGCCAGCGGCGATACAGATGTGTTGCTGCGTGCGGCAGCGGCGGTTAGTATGCCTTGAGCCGGTTGTACAGTGTTTTCAAGCTAATGCCCAGGGTTTCTGCTGTCATACGCTTGTTGCCCCGGTGATGATGTAGTGTCGCCAGAATGATTTCTTTCTGCGCATCAGCCAGTGCAGTGCCGATCGTAAAATCGAGCGTGCCATCCACTCTTGACGATACTTGCTGTCCAACCGATGGCGGAATTTCCAGCGTCAGTATGTCTGCAGACAGAATATAAGCTCGATGTACAAAATTCTTTAATTCGCGCACATTACCGGGCCAGCGATGACGTTGTAGTTGCCCCAGCGTCTGCTTCGAAAATCGTTTGATAGTGCCAGCTTCCCGATTCAATTCTTCCAGAAAATGCTTTGCCAGTAATGCGGTATCGTTTCCACGCTCACGCAACGGAGGAACATAAATCGGGAATACAGCGAGACGGTACATTAAATCCTGTCGAAGACTCCCTGCCTGGACCGCGTCTTTGAGTGGGCGATTGGTTGCGCCGATCAATCGCACGTCCACCTTAACAGACTCGCTACCGCCGACGCGATAGAAGCTGCCGCACTCAAGTACACGCAGTAGTTTGACTTGCATGTCAGGTGGCATTTCTGAAATCTCATCAAGAAATAGTGTGCCGCCTGATGCGTACTCAAAGTAGCCAGTCTGTCGGCGTATAGCACCCGTAAAACTACCTTTCTCATGTCCGAACAATGCTGCTTCGATGAGATGACTTGGTATCGCGCCACAGTTGACCGCAACGAACTGCTTGTCAGCGCGTTGACCAGACAAATGAATGGATTGGGCAATCAGCTCTTTGCCTGTACCGCTTTCGCCCTCGATAAGCACAGTGGCATCTGTCATCGCAACCCGTTCGATTTGCCGATACAAAGACAGCATGGCTGGCGAGCTTCCATGCAGAAGCTTGCAATGCATGACAGATATTGATGGTGTCATTGCAGATGATGAGGGTGAAAAATGATCAATCTGCACCAGGGTGCATAAAAAATACTGTTTGATATCAACGAAGATATTCTCGCGCTGCTTCGCGTTGTTAGGGCACCGGCTTGCTTTGGAGTCAGGTACTTTGCCGTTGCGCATAAGACCGTCCAATGTGTTGAAACTTATGCACGATGGCGAAGTCAAGAAGACATCAGACGAGTCTACCCTCCGTTGAAAGGATTAGTCATGACCCCGACATTTCATACATCGAAGATTCTTTTATTGTCAGGTTTGATCTTTGCCAGCCTGACTGCCTGCAATCGAGGCAGTGAGGGTGGTGCAGGAACAGAGCCGGGCAGTACGAGTACCGCACCATCACCGGGACAGACCGCGCCTGACGCTGCGCCGTCGACACCTTCAATGCCACCGCCCGCAGACAAGGAAAGCAAGCCCGGCTCGGCGACAACACCACCGTCGGGTGGCAGTTCCGGTCGTAGTTCAGGCGGTACATCCGTCGCACCCGGCAGCTTGGGTGAAGGTCGTTCCTCTGGTGGTACGGGTTCTGCTGCTGGTACGTCGGGCGATACCTCATCAAGTGGCATGAGCGGTAGCTCTCCTGCTGAGGGTACACGTTGAATCATCCAAGTGACACGCACAGATAGTCGACAGACCTATGTCCAACGTACTGATTGTCGATGAGGACGGTGTATCCAGTAATTTATTACGCGAAGCGGCGCGGGACGAAGGTTTAAGCAGCTTGGTGGTGACGAGTATCAAACAAGCCTCGATACAAATCACCTTGCAACGCCCCGATGTTCTATTTACGGCTCAGAATCTTACCGATGGATCCGGTCTCAGCTTGATTGACGTCAGCGGCACGTCGAGCAGGACAATCGTGATCATGATGATGGCTGAGCCCAGCGTCGATGCGGTCATTGATGCCTGGCGGCTTGGCGTCACAGATTACCTGACCAAGCCGCTGGATCTGCATCGGGTCCGGCGTTGGCTGCGAGACTTGTCTCGGACGGTACAGGATACCCGCAGGCAGGCAAGTTCTCCTTGTTTGCTGGGGACTTCCGTTCCCATGAAAATCTTATCCGAGCATATCAGCCGCGTCGCACCGACCGAGGCCACCGTACTGTTACTTGGCGAGAGTGGCACTGGCAAAGAGCTCGTTGCGCAGACTATTCATGCGCAGAGCACTCGTCATCGTCAGCCCTTTATTCCCATCAATTGTGGTGCGATCTCTCCACAACTCATCGAGAGTGAGATCTTCGGTCACGAAAAGGGTAGTTTTACTGGCGCGGATCGGCAGCACAAAGGCTACTTTGAGCGCGCTTGTGGCGGCACATTATTTCTTGATGAAGTGCTTGAAATGCCAGTGGAATTGCAAGTCAAGCTACTGCGTGTGCTGGAAACTGGCGCATTCCTGCGTATCGGTAGTCACCAGACGCTGCGCACCAATGTGCGCATCATCGCAGCGAGCAACCGAGATCCTGAGAGATCTATCGCTGAAGGGCGGCTCAGGCTTGATCTGTTTCATCGACTCAATGTCTTTCCGCTCCGAATTCCTCCATTGCGTGATCGAAAGCAGGATATTGAGCTGCTTGCACGTCACTTTCTTGATGCGCTAAATACCGCCCATGGCACTGCCAAGATGCTCCCTGAATCTGCCATGCATGTGCTTCGCACCCATCAGTGGCCGGGTAATGTGCGTGAATTACGTAATTTCATCCATCGAGCCTATATCTTGTCAGATCAGATAATCGATACCCAGACGATTGCGCCTGTCCATGTTGCATGTCGCACGAGCGCACTGACCTTGTCCATACCTGTGGGTACATCGCTGGCAGAGGTAGATCGCAAACTGATCTTTGCCACGATGGAGCTCTGTGGTGGCGTCAAAAAGCGCGTCGCTGATCTGTTGGGTATCAGCCTCAAGACACTCTACAACCGTCTCGAAGAATACGGTCGTCAGGATCAAAATCTCATGACCTTCAACACACCGGCCCATGGAATGTCTGCGCTGACCAAGCGAAGTGAGCCCATGAAAATTTCCAGTGGCATCTCTTTTCCGATGTGAGCCGTATTTTTATATGCGCCGTTTTTTCTCTTATCAGTATCAAATGATCAACCTAGATAATTTCATTGACATCGGCATACGTTTTTTTCAGCCTGGTCCGCCCAGATCTCGATTCATCTACTTCAACTCAGCAAGGAGACCTCCCCATGGCAACCATTCATCTTGACAGTGGCTCGGTTATTCCGAGCGGGACAATGACTTCTCAGGAAAATATCCTTCGTCGTCCCTTGTTTCCGGCGATTCGTTGGGGTGCCGTCTTGGCCGGCGTTTCAGTGGGTGTTTCGGTGCAACTGGTGCTCACCTTGCTGGGTATTGCCAGTGGCCTTTCGCTCAGTAGCGTCTCTGCGGTTGAGGGGCCGGCAACGGGAGCCTTGGTCTGGGCAGGTTTGTCGATGCTGATCGCTGCTTTAGTTGGTACCTATGTGGCCGGTCGTATGTCCGGTCTCAAGCGCAAAACGGATGGCCTGCTGCACGGCGTGGTCACTTGGGCGGTCACCACACTACTGTTTGTTTTTCTCGCGACATCGGCAGGCGGGTCATTGTTGTCAGGCTTGTTCTCCAGCCTGAACCCGGATACCGCCGGCGCTCAGGGCAGCAGTATCACCAGCATGATCAATCGTCAGATAGGGACGAACATGAGTCCTGAATCGTTGCGCACGCTGCAAGAGCATATCAGTGCAGGTCGCCGTGATCAGGCCATCGACTACATGAGCAGCACGATGGGCGTGCAGCGTGACCGCGCGGCCGGCATCGTGGATCAGGCGCTGATCTTGTCAGGATCACCCGAGCAAGCATCACCGGCAGGACGCGAAGCAGCCAATCGCGCAATCCAGCGTGCGGGCACGGCTGCCTGGATTGCCTTTGGTGCCGTCGCGCTGGCATTTGCACTGAGCCTCTTGGGCGGCGTACTCGGTGCCATGGGTGCGAGACGAAGTACGTGGACCGAGACCGCCGAAGGCACAACGATAAAGCGGACCGAGTCGGGGCTATTGTGAACTCGTCACTGCCTGCGGTAGTCACAGTCACATGAACGATGGCGCTGTCGAGAATGTGGGTAGGGAGAGGTGATTATGCTCAAGACATCGAATGACCCGACGCAGCCCAACGGACAGCGTACAAGAAAGCGATTTACCTGCATGACAGCTGGCCAATCGTCAGTAACGGAATTAATACGCTCCTGCGCGGTGGTGACCGCCACTGGGCAAACGATAGGGCGAGTGCATTCGGTACTGGTTGACGCCCGCAGTCGTCAGCTCCGATTTGTGACGGTAGCGCCTGATAACAGCAAGGCTACCGTCACCATTCCGTGGCAAGCCCTTTACTTCGATGCCGAATTGACGCGATTAGTCTATTACACCATGAGCTAATTGAATCAGTGGCTGCTTCTTCATGTCAGCAGTGATCAATAGGCAGGATCTGCGCTTGATACGTACCAGATCAACGTGGTCTGATGCGATACGCACGCCGATCACATCGCGAAAGTGGATCCTGCTGCCATTGACATTGGTCGTCACATTATTTTTCACAGGTTTCTGTCTGCCGGCTTGGCAAACGCCTGCGGGCCGCAATGAACTGAAAAAACCGCTTCGACAGGCGGTTTTTCGTTTCGACACGCGGATCATATTTTCGTGCGAACAATTTGCCCATGACATAGTGCGTCGGCCCATGGCCGCAACGGCCACCCCCATCGAAGATCCTTGGGAACGGATCAAGCTCGATTCGCGCTCACGTCGCTCTTCGCTCCTGACGTCCCACGAATGCTTGGTGCAGGCAGGGTTGATGGTCGTTTGAAAATCAGCCTTACTGGCCTTTTTTCTGTGTTGATTCCGGTTTGGGCTTGGCCGCATCCTGCACCCGTTCCCCGCCGCGTTCGACATCTTTGCCGAAACCCCGCATGGTGTTGCAGCCAAAAATACTCAAGCTACTGATGATGGCAGCTGTCAGGCTCAGCCATGTGATGATGTTACGCATAAGGTTTCCTTCCATGAGTATGAGTTTGAACAGTGAGCGCGCGTCGCAGCCAGCGCCAGGCACTGCCGACCATGCTGGCGGTCGTCTGCAGTTGTCGGGGATCTCTCAGAAAAAGCATCATCATGCCCGTGATAGCCTTGAAGATGCCTGTGCGTTGGTTTGGTCCCGGCACTTGTGCAACGGTCTTTGGGTCATGTTGATGACGTCGGATCAGACGTGGGGCCAGCCACACGACTAGCGCAACGCCGGCAGCTACCTGGAGAGGGTGGTCCAGCAGCCACTGACCGAGTCGTTTGCGTCGTGGCGACATGGCCTGACGCATGATTTGACTGTGGTTGCTCGTTATTTGATGATCTTCGCTCTCGCCGCTCAGCAGGCGGCGATAGAGACTGCGTCTGGCTTCGATCTCTTCCAGCAGGGTGCGACGCTCTTCCTCCAGCGACATTCTCATAAACTCTCCCTCAGCAGCGCCACGTCTCGTTTGATCTCTTCACGCAAGGTCATCATGCCGAGACCACTACCCGCATGCCGTCGGACCAGCGAAATACCAGCACCCGCAGCGATGCCGTAAAGAGCCACCACGAACCAGGCCGCGATACTGCGGTAGCCGCTGTCCCAAAAAGTCACCATGATTGCCATGCCTGTGAAGAGCAACACAAAAAAAGTACACATCACAGCCAGCAAATAACCCAAGAGTTGAGCACTCAGCTCGCGACCCTGCAGCTTCATCTCAATCTGCAATAGCGCGAGGTAGTCGCCCAGTCTGTCCATGGCAATGACAGAGAGCTGCTTTGATTTTTGCAGTGCTTTAAGCATCGCGTTTTCTCCAGCGTTCGATGGATTGTTCAGATCATCCCTATGATTAATCGCGGCGCAGCAGGGCACCGATCAGCATTCCCATGCCCGCTGCCACGATCACGGATTGCAACGGTCGCTCCCGCACATAGTCTGCTGTCACGTCACGCCCCAGACTCAATTGCCGACTGGCTTGCTCTGCGATACCTTTGGCGGCATGGCGCATCGAAGAAAATCTCGCAAGGATGCGGTCACGCGCTTCACGTAACTCATGCTCGCTGAGTGTCGATGCATGCAACATCAGTGCATCCAGATCATTTTTCAAATTGGACAACTCGTCCCGCATACCGGAGGCCTGACTGCTGCGACCACGAACATCCTGCCGCCCACCCGAAGTGTCAGCCGCGCCGATCGGGATTTCAGTTTCCATGAATTTCTCCTTTCAATGAGGGTGAAGTCACACCGTTTGGCATTCCAGGCCATCTCAGCCCGCCAACAATGATTTCAGCAATCGGTGTGCCAGCCAGGCGCATTGCGTCATGGGTGGTTTTCCCGGTTGATCATCCTGGTGCATGGAAAAAATGACAGGTAAACGGTGCATAAGCCGGCAAAATGGAAACGCCATTGTCCTGCTGAGGAAAGACGGTGATGTACACAGACGCAGGCGATGGTTTGCCCCTGGTTATCCGGGTGTCTCCCTGACAGCAGCGTCAGGTATCCGGCGCGCCAGTGATGAGCGTCATGCTAAGATTCGAGGGTTAAGGCGGCGTGATCACGCGCTGCTATTTTCATGTTGAAATCAATAACGATAAGGAGATGATTTTGAAACTCAGGAATCCTACCCGCGTACTGGTCGCCGCATCGGCACTGGCTTCGGTGGTTGTGTTGACCTCGTGCCAGAAGGCTGACAACACCAGCGCCAGCAATGATGTTGATACCGTCAAAATTGGTTTCATCACCGACATGTCCGGTGTTTACGCTGATGTTGACGGACCAGCCGGCGCAGAAGCGATCAAGATGGCAATTGCGGATTTTGGTGACAAGGTCAATGGCAAGAAAATTGAATTCGTCTCAGCAGACCATCAGAACAAAGCAGACATCGCTGCCAGCAAAGCGCGCGAGTGGTTTGATCAGCAAGGTGTGGATCTGCTGATTGGCGGTACGAACTCCGCAACCAGTCTGGCCATGGCCAAGGTGGCTGCAGAAAAGCAAAAGCCTTTCATTGCCATCGGTGCCGGTACATCGCGCCTGACCAACGAGGAATGCACGCCGTTTACCATTCACTATGCCTACGACACCGCTGCCGTGGCTCGCGGCACCTCGGGCGCTCTGGTTCAGCAAGGTCAGAAGGATTGGTTCTTCCTGACGGCGGATTATGTATTCGGCATGTCACTGGAAAATGATGCATCGGACGTCGTGACCAAAAGTGGTGGTCGAGTGCTAGGGTCGGTACGCCATCCACTGGCGGCATCCGATTTCTCGTCATTCTTGCTGCAAGCGGAAAAATCCAAGGCACAGGTGCTAGGCCTCGCCAACGCTGGGGGTGATACGGTCAATTCGATCAAAGCTGCTGCAGAATTCGGCATCAACAAAAAAATGAAGCTTGCAGGTCTGCTGATGTTCGTCAACGACGTGCACGCGCTGGGACTAGACCTCACGCAGGGCATGTATCTGACCGACGGCTGGTACTGGGATACCAACGAAGAAACACGTGCCTGGTCGAAGAAGTTCATGGATAAAAACAAAAAGGCACCTTCCATGCTGCATGCAGCCGATTACTCGGCAGCCACGTTCTACCTGAATGCGGTCAAGGCACTCGGTAACGAAGATGGCGCCAAAGTGATGGAGAAATTGAAATCAACGCCTATCAATGATTTCTTTACCAAGAATGGTGTGGTCCGTCCGGATGGCCGCATGGTGCATGACATGACACTCATGCAGGTCAAGTCACCCGCTGAATCCAAGTATGCTTGGGACTATTACAAGCCTGTTCAGGTCATTCCAGGTGAAAAAGCATTCATGACCAAGGCTGAGACCAAGTGCGCCCTGTGGAAATAAGCACGGGCTGATTCAATCAATGGCGCGGTTCTCTGCGCCATTTTTTTTATCTGTTGTGACTCGCACTCCTTGAGATACCCCTATGAAGACACTACTCTTTCTATTGATGACGCCAATCCTGGCGCTCGGCGGAGACTTGCCCGCCGGCTTTGATGGTTTGCGCTGGACAGATCCGATTGCCGCGATGCCGGGTGCAAAAAAGCTGGCAGAGACGCCCCTGTACAAGTGCTATCGTCGTGGCGAGGGGGTGGCGCAGCTGGGCGACACTACGGTCACGAACCTTCGCCTGTGCTTTGCCGAGGACCGGTTTTATTTTGTGCAAATGGAATTCGGCGGCGAGAAAGATTTTGCCGCGCTGCTGGCCTATGGAAAACAGCAGTGGGGCGAATCCAGACCCGTGCAGCGCTCGTCAGAGGCTTATGCCTGGGGTGGTGGTAGTGAAAAGATTTATGTGGAGCTGGAATTCAGCAAGCTCGATGATCGCGGGACTCTCGCTTATGTGTACCTACCCGTCTTTCGCGAGACGCAGGAAGCCAGCCGTCGAGATAGAAAATCTTCCCCTTAGGCAACAAACTACTTGCATCGAGTGAGTGAGAAGCGCGGGGGAAAAGTCTTTAAAAATTTCTCCAAGGGAATTTTGATTTTCGTCAAACGTCTTGCATAATCGAAATATGTGAGACAGATGGTTCATCTCACCGATTAACGCGCAAGGCGTAACCCGTCTCTGGTGTCCGATGCACGCTTCACTGATCTTATCCAAGTCCGATATCCGGCGCGCGCAGTGGCGTATCGCGCTGACGTGGTGTCTTGGGTGCGCGCTTCTGGTCGCCGCAGTTTGCATTACCGTTTGGGTGAAGATTGAGGCTGATCGTACGCAGCTGATTCTGGAGGCGGAAAAAGAGGCTGCTGCTCATGCTCAGGCTTACGCGCAGCAAGTGCTACGCAGTGTGGAGCAAATCGATCAGCTGGCGATGTCCATCAAGTATCAGTGGGAGCGCAGGCCGGGGACCTTGGATCTCGAGGATCAGTTCAATCATGGCGTGTATGACGACGAGACTTATCCCACCGTCATTGATGGCAATGGCTATGCGGTCACCAGCACGCGCAATCTGGTGCTTGGTACGTTCATGGGCGATCTCGCTTTTTTCAAGGTCAACCGTGAACAATCCAGGCAGCAGCTTCATATCCTGCCACCTGCACTCGGTCGAGGTGGACTTGAGGGCAAGAAAATTATTCGCTTCAGTCGGCGTCTGGAAAAACCTGATGGTCGTTTTGATGGTGCCGTGCTGATTGCGGTTACGCTCGATTATCTGACGAGCTTCCGTGATAAGTCTTTTCTTCACCCTGGTGACTTCATATCGGTTCGTTTTGTGGATGGTCCCCTGCTTGTCTCTACCGGTGGACCTGATTTGGCTCATGCTTTCTATGCCGGGATACCGACATTTTCTAGCGACCAAGGCGTTCGTGACGAACCGCAAACAATCTTTGTTGATGGTCAGGCCCGACTGGTAGGTTGGCAAAAAATTGAGGGTTATCCTCTGATCAGCGTGGCTGGGATCAGCAAGGATAACGTCTTCAGGTCCTATGAGCCTACTCAGCGCACTTACATTGGTATTACCGGACTGGTCTGTTTGCTGCTGGTGATTTTTGCTGGAGTAGGTGCCTTTAACCAGATTCGACATACGGCTCGCAGACGACATGAGGCGCAGGTGCAGTCGACCTTTCGTCTCGCGGTTGACGGAGCTCGTGAAGCGTTTTACATGATCAGTCCGACTTATCATGACAACGGTGACATAGACAAGCTGTGTATTGAAGACTGTAATGAGCGTGCTGCAGAAATGTCCGGCTATTTTCGCAATGAATTGATCGGTGACTGTGCGACCAAGCTCTTTGAAGGTACAGAGTTAGATGCGCTCCATGATTTTTTCTTGCGCGTAAAGGCAGAAAAATTTGTGGAGGATGAGTTTTATGTGCCGAAGGGAAAACGCCATGCCGCTGGATGGTTTCATCGGCGTGCCCTCCTCTCTGGCAAAGATATTGCGATTACGATACGAGACATATCCGAAGCCCGACAACAGGCTATCGAGCTGGCCAGAATGGCCAAGACGGACACGCTCACCGGACTGCCCAATCGGCATTGGCTCAATGACATGCTGCCGCTCATGCTGCAACATGCGCACGAGGCTGGCCAGCGGCTTGCATTGATTGCGATTGATCTGGACGATTTCAAGAATATCAATGACGCTTTGGGCCATAAGACCGGTGACTTGCTGCTGTCCTCCGTTGCCAAAGCCATGCGCGATGCAATCCCTGAGAAAAACCATCTGGCGCGTATTGGTGGTGATGAGTTCATCGTGGTTCTTGAGGACCTGACCGATGGCGATGGCGGTGCAGAAGCGCAGGCATTAATGTCAGCCATCGCCTACTCAGCGGTTGGAACTGCTTGGGAAAAGTTTCCGTTGAGAGCATCCATCGGTATCAGTGTTCATCCCGCCGATGGGCAGGATGCACAAGTGCTGATGCGGGCGGCCGATATCGCGATGTATGAAGCCAAGTCACAGGGAAAGTCGCAGTACCGACATTACGACGAAAAATTTGCCCAGAAAATCAGAGACCGGGGGCTGCTTGAGCGCGAGCTCCAACGGGCGATTCAGAATGACGAATTCATGATGCTCTATCAGCCGCGTGCCGATGCGCGTACTGGTCGGTTTTCCAGCATGGAGTCGCTGATACGCTGGCAGCATCCCGAGCGCGGGCTACTCTCGCCGGTCGAATTCATTGCGGTCGCAGAGCAAACCCGGTTGGTGATTCCCTTGGGCGAATTGGTCATTCGGAAGGTATGTGCGCAGATGGCCGCCTGGATATCTGAGGGCGTCAACATGAAGCGTGTGTCGCTGAATATATCGGCACTTCAGCTGCGCGATGATAGTCTACGGCGGGTGCTCAGCACCTGCCTGCAACAATATGGCCTGCACTCGTCATTGATCGCCATCGAGCTCACAGAATCCAGCATGCTGGATGAAGGAGGAATAGCGATCAAGGAATTGCACAAGCTTCGTGAGCTGGGTGTTCAACTGCAGATTGATGATTTTGGAACAGGCTATTCATCGCTGTCCCAGTTGCAGAGTTTGAACATCGATGTCATCAAAATCGACCAATCCTTCGTCCGCAAACTGGGCAAGGATTATCAGAGTGAAGTCCTGTGCGAAACCATCGTATCAATCGGGCGCAGCCTCGACATTACAATCGTGGCCGAGGGCTTGGAAACCATCGCGCAGCTGCGCAAGCTGCAGGCCATGGGCTGCGATGAGGTTCAGGGATATCTGCTTTCCAAGCCGGTACCACCCGAGGCGATCCCTGAACTGATGCTGCAGCCATTTTTTGAGGAAGCCGGCAAGACCTGAGTGAGCAGAGGCCTCACCCTCCATCAGGAAAAAAGCGGTCTCAGTTTGTCAATGCTCGGGTGATGCACCACGCCCTTCTCGGTGATGAGTGCAGTCACCAGTTCGGCGGGGGTTACGTCAAACGAAGGATTTCTGACCATGACGCCAGCCGCTGCCCATTGACAATCACGATAACCCGTCACCTCCAGAGGCGAGCGCTCCTCGATCGGTATATCTTCACCGCGAGCGATTGTCATGTCGATGGTTGACAAGGGACAAGCGACATAAAACGGAATACCGTGCCTGTGCGCGAGTACGGCCACCATATAGGTACCGATCTTGTTGGCGACATCGCCATTGGCTGCCACACGATCCGTACCGACGATGACTGCATCAACCTCACCGCGAGCCATCATGTGACCGGCCATGTTGTCGGTGATGAGCGTGACGGGAATTTTTTCCTGCACCATTTCCCAAGCGGTCAGACGTGCACCCTGCAGAAACGGGCGCGTTTCATCGGCGATCACGGAAATACGCTTACCCGAGGCGACAGCAGAGCGAATCACGCCCAGTGCGGTACCGTGACCGGCAGTGGCGAGTGCGCCCGCATTACAATGCGTAAGGACACGCGCACCATCTGACAAGAGCGCTGCACCAGCAGTACCCATGGCGAGATTGATATCCACATCTTCGCGATGAATCGCTTTGGCTTCCTTGAGTAACCTGTCGGACAAGCTTACGGTATCGGCGCTGCCATGCTGCTGCCAGCACGCACGCATGCGGTTGAGCGCCCAGAACAGGTTGACTGCGGTAGGGCGGCTCGCGGCCAGTACATCAAACCCCTGTTGCAAATGCTGATCAAATGCGGTACGCGGCAAATCATGCAGTCGCAAGGCTTCCAGTGCCACACCATAGGCTGCGGCTACACCGATGGCGGGCGCACCCCGCACCACCATGGTTCGAATGCCTTCGGCTACTCCCTGAGCGCTGTCATAGGGCAGATAGTCAAATGCTGCGGGCAGCCGGGTCTGGTCAATCATCTCCAGCCACTGCTTGCCTGATTCCGTCATCCAGCGCAGGGTAACCACGGCTTGCGTCATGCTAATCCCCTTCGAATTCGCACAAGGCAAATACGGAGAGCCCCATTTTTTCAAGTCGCTGTCGGCCACCAATATCGGGCAGATCCACCAGAAAGGCGCACTCGATGACTGTGCCCCCCATTTTCTGCACCAGCGTGACGGCAGCTTCGGCAGTGCCGCCCGTGGCCAGCAAATCATCAATGATCAGCACCCGCTCCCCTGATGCGATCGCGTCGTCATGAATTTCAATACGATCGGTACCATATTCCAGCGCATAGTCATGGCCGGTCGTTTTGCCCGGCAGCTTGCCCGGTTTGCGCACCGGAACAAATCCTATACCCAGTGCGTAGGCGAGTGGTGCTGCAAACATGAAGCCACGTGATTCGATGCCCACGACTTTGTCGATAGGCTGACCACGATAACGTTCGATCAGGCTGTCGATGCAGGCTTTGAAACCGGCAGGATCTTTCAGCAGGGTCGTGATGTCACGAAACTGAATGCCTGGCTTGGGATAGTCGGGAATAGTGCGTATGAATTGGGTGAAGTCCATGATTTACTCAGCTGAGGCAGCCTGTCTGCCATAGGTTTTAAAGCGATCAATGACTTGCTGCATTTCTTGTGCCGACAGCAGTACCGGCTTGCCGCTTTGGCGTGCGATCAGGTATTGCTGACACAGTGATTCCACTTCGGTGGCTACGCTCATGGCTTCCTCCAGATCTCTGCCAAGCGCAATCAGACCATGATTGGCCAGCAGACAGGCCTTGCGATCAGTGAGTGCTTCTACCGCATAGGCCGACAAGATATCTGTGCCAAACAGCGTGTAGGGCGCGCAGCGTACCGAGTCACCGCCAGCAATGGCGATCATGTAGTGAAACGGTGGTAAATCCTCGCGCAGGCAGGCCAGCGCTGTCGCATAAGGCGAGTGCGTGTGGACGATTGCGTGGATATCAGAGCGCTGCTGCAGTATGTCGCGATGAAAATGCCATTCACTGGACGGCTTGCCATGACCGATCACGCTGCCATCAAATCGCATCGCAACAATTCCAGTTTCAGTCATCGCATCAACCGGAACACCCGAGGGTGTCACCAGAAAATGATCTTCTTCTCGGCAGCTGATATTACCTGTCGTGCCGCGATTGAGGCCACTGACTTCAAGTCGCCGGCAGGCTGACAGGATTTGCCTTCGCAGACCGGCACTGTTGTTCATGTGAGCGTGACTCACGATGTCAACAGTCGACCAGCGACGGCAGAGAGTTTTTCGAGCATCGCAGGGTCGCGGGCTTCGGGCGCAGTAATCAGTGCATGTTGGAGCGCACTACGGCAACTGCACGTGGCAGCATGGGTATCTTTTTTGAGATGCGGCACGACTTGTTTGACCAGTTCGCGACCTTTGTTGGCATTCGCCATCAGTACCCCCACGATCTGCTCGACGGTCACATGATCATGATCCGGGTGCCAGCAGTCATAATCCGTCACCATCGATACGCTGGCGTAGCAAAGTTCTGCCTCACGCGCGAGTTTGGCTTCGGGCATATTGGTCATGCCGATCACATCGCAACCCCATTGCCGATACAGATTTGATTCGGCCAAGCTTGAAAACTGCGGCCCCTCCATAGCCAGATAGGTACCGCCACGAACAGCCTCGATACCCGCTTCGGACGCACTTTGCTGTAACCAGTCACCCAGACGCGAGCACACTGGATGCGCGACGGACACGTGGGCAACCATGCCTTTGCCAAAAAAAGATTTTTCACGTGCGAAGGTACGGTCAATGAACTGATCAACAATCACAAAGGTGCCGGGTGCAAGGGATTCTTTCAGTGAGCCCACGGCTGACAACGAGATCACATCCGTGACCCCCAGACGCTTGAGCGCATCGATATTGGCGCGGTAATTCACTTCGGAAGGGGGAATCTTGTGCCCGCGACCGTGGCGTGGCAAAAAAGCCATCGGCTGACCCAAAAGCTCACCGATCAGTATCTCATCCGAGGGCTCGCCAAACGGTGAACTCACGCTGACCCACTGACGATTTTCCAGGCCATCGATGTCATAAATGCCACTGCCACCGATGACGCCAATCACGTTCTGTCGCGCGTTGCTGTGCATGGACTGTACTCTGCTGTTTTGGTAAAGGAATTAATGTACCAAAGAAAGCCACGCACCCTCTGAAACCACGCACAGGTAGGCAAGGTCATTTCGCTAACAAACTTGGCCGCTGGCGACGCGCTTCTCCTGCTACACTCCGCGCACTTCTCGCCCGGCATTGAACACCCATGAACAGCAGGAACCTTGCAGCAAATGCGCAACCCGAGATTCACTGGACAGAGAGTGACGAGGCTCATCATGCCGACTGGCGTTCCGAGAATGGTATCTCGCCTCCAAGACGCGTGGTGATTGCCGACGATACGATGACAGCCGACACCGCCTATCGCCTCGCGTGTGAGGGCACAGGCTTGTTATGGCGGGGTGATTTTCAAAATGCGCGTCAGCTGCTCCAGGCATTGGCAAGACGCGTCGATCGACCCTCCCGCAAATCAGCCAAGGCTGCCAAAGCCGTCAAATCCACCAAGGCCGCTGATGGGGCGAAGGCCGGCTTCGTCACCGAGAGCGCG
>Ga0315909_10004980_pt1 | contig 15426 bp, 7 predicted proteins | sample LakEriMetagenome_11_FD_203527 | JGI IMG/M metagenome (GOLD analysis project Ga0315909, IMG submission 203527) | Freshwater fungal communities from buoy surface, Lake Erie, Ohio, United States - Buoy 2 MA125 | ecosystem: Environmental > Aquatic > Freshwater > Lake | place: USA: Lake Erie, Ohio...
GTCCAAGACCGTGGAGCAGGACATCAGCACCTTGGCGGGCGAGTTCGGTAGCGATAGCGAGGCCGATCCCGCTAGTCGACCCAGTTATCAGAGCAACTTTCCCTCGCATCCGCCCTCTCCTTTGCTAACATTCCCCGCCCCCCACCCGGGGGCAGTCCCCGCGTCACCCAGTCTATGCTAAATAGCCCCACATCATTCCAGGTGCACTAGGGGAATGATCTGCTCTTCCAATGAAAATGACAAGAAACCGGGGACAAGAAACCGGGGACAGTCCCCGCGCGATAAGTCTGATCAGTAGTGCGTCATGAGTCTTGCGAACGAAGTCACCAGCGGGCAAGTCGAAGGTTATCTTCTTATTCACCGATGGATTGAATTCGAAATCGAAATCATCGATCGACTTCAGATCTCTAAAACTTGTAAACTTCGTCCAACGTTCGATATCGTACATTCGTACAGACTGTTACCCATTGCGAAAAGGGCTCCGCAGCGTGTGTTAAACCAAAGCTAGGTTGGTATTCCTGCAATTTCCGCAATTACAATCTCCATTGTTGGTCGATGTTCCGGCTTTAGCGAAATACACCTTCTTATTAGTGAATTCCAAGTACTAAATTGCACCCGGTCAACATCCGTTTGCCCGGTCAACAAGAAAACCAAAAGCTTCCCAAATGAGTAGACGTCCGCGCTTCGATGAGCATTGACGCCTTGAAATTGCTCTGGTGCCGCATAGCCCAGTGTCCCGTATTGTTGAAACGTACGTTGCGTTACGATTTCTGATAGATTCTTAGCGATTCCGAAGTCTGCAACCTTCCATACGTTGCCAAATCTTAGAACGTTCTGCGGTTTCAGATCGCGATGAACTACGTCGAATCCATGGAACTCATGCAGTGCAGACGCAACTTCCTGAGCGATGGCTTTCGCGCGTTGCGGATTCAGGCCATCTCCTGTTCCGTCGTTTTCTACGAACGACTGCAAATCTCCGCCGTCAGCGCACTCCGTCACGAGCGCGACATGTTCTGTGTCGCGAAGAAAGTCGATTACCTTCGCGACGTGTGCTGAATCGAAGCGAAGAAGTCGATCATAAATCCTCGCTTCCCTTTCTAATGCACCCTTGTCTCGAGATTGAACACGGACTCGCTTAACAAATACCTCCTGCCCATCACTTTCGCGGTGGGCAATGTAAGCCTCCGCCATGCCTCCTGTGAAAAGCGGCTGCGTAAGGCGGTATCCGTGGAATAGTTCAGCTTTCGGTTTATCATCCTCGGTTGCCTTTGGATTCTCACTTTTCTTAGGCCTTCGTGCCGCGGGTCCCGCCTCTTCGACTCGTTCCTCGAAAGAACGAATCTGAATTTGCGAATATGGCAGGAAATGCTGAGATCGAATAAGAGCTTGTCCACTGCTCTGGCTAAGAATCATTTCTTTGGCCGCCGTCTGTTGCTTTTTATCAATAAGCCCGAGATGGCGCGCCATTACCGTAGCGTCTGCATCCTCAAGTCCCAAGGCGACAAGCGTGCCCGTGTTCGCAAACACCGACGGGTGAAAATCGCGTGTCTCTTGTGAAGAAAGAATGAGACCTAGTCCATACTTACGAGCTTCCTTCACGAGACTAATGATTGTTTCGTCGCCGCACAACTTGTGCGCTTCATCAATAACGACCATCAAACGGAGTTTTTTGGTTACTCCTTTCATAAGCATCGCGGAGTAAATCTTTTCGAGAATGAAACGGCTTGCAGCAAGCATCAGATCCCGGATACCGGACGTCATTAAGATAACGCTGGTTTGATTAAAGAGGTCGTCAAAAGCGAATGATCCCCCCCTGGTTCTAAAAATGCCGCTCTTGAAGAGTGGCTGTAGCCTCACCTGCAAGTTACGCACTTGAGCCCCATGGTCTTCGGCCATGTGATCGAGCACAGCCTCAAGTACATCGAGAGTCGGAGCTTCATTATCCCATGTAGACGAGTCGTGAAGATCGAAACCGCATTGACGATAGCATTGCTCAATTGCCTCTCGGAGAATGCCAAGTTGAATATCACCAGAACCGCTGAATACGGTGTTCAGTGTGTCCGCCATTCGAAACACCATCTCGATCGGTGGCCGCTTATTGCCGGTGAGCGGATCGAGAGGAAGCTCAAATGGATTGATCGGGAGCCCGGCCATTACGTTTATGACGCGGGGCTGGACAGCGTCACCAAACTCGCCGGAAGCGTATTCCCCTTGGTAATCCAGAATGATGGACGGGATACCGATTCGATCCAGCTCCCAGATCAAAGCCTTTGTTGTTTCGCTTTTTCCAGAGCCGCTCTTGCCAACAACAAGCAAGTGCTGGTTCGTCAACCGGCGCGGCGTTTTCGTCTGTGGATTCCAGTAGACAGTCGTACCTCGCACGCAATCAATTCCAAGGTGAATATTGACTTCAATCTCAACTTCCGGCTGGCTCAGAGGCACCTCGATTTCAGGTACTTTCTTCGCGACCGGCAGCTTCTGAGAGCCAGCGATCGGAGTTGGTGTAGGCCGCTTCTCGGGCTGCTCCATGCCAACTTTCGCGGGCGTCTCAGAGACCTCAGAGGCGCCAGCGGGCTTCGTCACGTCATAGGGTTTGACTGACGGTTTAATTGTCTTTTCAGCCGCTTGCTGATCTGGCTCTTGGATGTCAGGAACTGGTGGAGGACTTTCTGGATTCTCATCACCGATATCAACCTCATCAAGGACAAGGCCCAAGAGTTCGCTAATCCCAGCTCGGCCAATGATCCGAATATCGTTGTTTTGATGCAAGCGGACCTCTTCCGCTGTGATGGCGGCACCATTGAAGATGTAACCCTCATGCGAGAATGAGACATCGCATACCCCAGCTTCCACGGCCTCAAGCCCTTTCAAGAATCGCTCAACTGGATCGGAAGCGGAGCCCGTAGCGGGAATGTCGGACGCAAAAAGCCCGTAGCGGCGTGCACGCTCTAAGTAGAACGCAAGGATATTGGAGAGTTGCTTATTCTTGATGTCGGCATCGAACCGCTTGGTCTTTCCAGATCCAACAAAATGGGCTCGGAAGTGAGCTTCAGTATTTTTGTTCTTTTCGCTGATTTGACTTTGAAGATCGAGCAATTCCTGTGGGCTTGATTGGCTACGATTCTTCACCTCAATCAAACTCACATGAAGCTTCCGATCCGATAACTCTACCAGCATTAGATCGGTTCGTTTGAGTGTCAGCTCACTATTCTCTAGCTCTTTGCTGCTCTGGAAAAACAAGTCGATGTGGCTGTCAACAGGAACTAGAATGCGACCGGTGAGTCGACCGTCCTTCCCTAAAGCGAGCCGAGTGAGAGCAAGGCCGATGACTTCTTGAGCCTGATTCGGGTTGTTGATCAACTTCAACGCGAGCTTACCCGACACCGACTTTAGCACAAGCATAATGCGACTGACGGTATACGAGTCGATACCAACGTCTGCGTCAGGGTCTTCCGCCAGCAATGACGAGAATCCAAACTTGAGAATACTCTCAATTTCTTGCTGATGGTACGTGGAGATGATAAGCCGGTGGGCGACGGCGTCTAGAAACTCTGGTGTGTAATCGATCAAATACCCACGAGTCTCTGCTCCCGTGGGGTTGCTGGGATCGTCGTAATACTCGATGCCGAAATTCCTATCGATTGTGAAGACCCAATCGGAAATCAGGTGAATGCGGCGGAGAAGCTTCAAGTGATTCTTGCCATCCGCGTCGCTCAGTTCGAGTTGCACCGTCACGTATTTGTCGAGGCTGTTCGCCCAATCGGAAAAACAAGCGGCCAGATGGGAGACGCCTTGATGAGCCTCGTAGAGCTTCTTCGTGACCGAATCACTTGCGAGATCTGGACATTGGTTCGGCGCAATTAGCCGTGACCAAGTCGCTGTGGATGCGCCTGCGGCATAATCGGTGACATACTCTGCGAGTAAATTGTGAAGCGAAGAACTCCCCGTCGATTCGGTGTGTGGGCGCGACGCGACCGTAATGCCAAAGTAGTCGATCAGGAATGTCAGGTGAGATTCAAACCGGCTTAGCTCTTGGTTTAGCATCTCCCCGACATTGTGCTTTGCGTAAACAAGTTTGGGAAACAGCGGGTTTTCATTTGGCTGCAAGAGGCGCTCTTCGGCCTCGGAGAGCGAGCCTCCCGATGAAAAGTCTCCCGTCTGGCCAAGCGTCATGAATTCATCGAACGCATTGGCAACGAGTTCATGCCGAGTGCCATCTGGCGCGAAGAACTTGAGGTCGAAGTTCAGGTGTTCATAAAGTGGCTTAACCAGAAGGCTCTTGATGGCTTCCAGAAGCAGGAGTCCATCGCCGGGGTTGATTACGTTGACCTTCAGCGTCTGGACGTACGGATGGTGGCAGAGATATCGCTCGATCTTGTCCGCGATCTGCACAGGGGTCACCGTAGACACGATCACGTTTTGACGGCCTGCCCCTACTGCTTGTCGCGTTGCGTTGACCGCCGTTCGGAGATCGCTGACTCGGGCGTTCGGAAGAATGCTCCAAAACAGGTCAAGATTGTCGGTGTTGATGAAGGTGTTGCCATGGGACCACGAGATGGCGTTGGGAATGTTTAGATTAAACAGCAGGTCGATGCTATCCTCCGAAATCAACTGAGGGATTTCCTCAGGCTTACGGCCGTCCATCTGCTTAATCCAGCCGTCGACGAACGTCTCGTACTGGTACAGCCACAGCACTCTTAAGGGGTGAGTGGGCGCAAGCAGCAACACGTCCATCGACGACTCGTGGGGGCCGACTTGCAGAAAGACCGTGTCGATCCTCATCAACGCGGAATAGTCGTGCAGGAGGTTGTTGATCGCGCCCGGACCAGAGCTGCTGGCAATTTTCTGTTGCAGAGTCTGAATCAGCGCCACGTACTTCTGCACGTAAATAAGCGCCTCGTCCGAAACGGAATGAAGGTCCGCCACCTCGATTACGCCAGTGGCCTCATCGAGATCGGAGATCGCTTTGAAGAATGCCTTACGAGCCTCGTAAAACTCGTTAGCCAGTTGATTGACCGGATTGCTCAATGCGACCGGGAAGAAGTCCGCAAGTGTGGCGGCGCGACGCCCAACGAGCTTCGCCTCATAGATGCCAAGCGTGTTGGGATTTTGGAGTATCTGGCGTTCGAGATCGCGAAGCAACGGATTAAGGGCCAGATCACCTCGTTCATTGTTGGTCAAACGTACCGAATAGACGTAGTCCCGCTTTGCATCCCAGCCGCGGCTTCGAACGTCGTACTTCTTTCCGGTTTTGTGCGTGGCGCGGAACGAGATTTCTTTCAAATGCCGAAGCCGATTCCCGCGATCCGCCGGGGGCTCGGTGATTTCCTGTCCATTCTCGATCCAGAATTCTTCGGATTCGTCTAAGGCTTCCGGTATCGGAATGCCGTTCTTGTTGACCGCTTGAATGCGAATCCGTGCGACGCACTTCTCATCTTCTTCAAGGAAGTTATCGGCAACGGGGACAGAGAAAGATTTGCGTTTAGCGGGGACTGATTGCGGTGTGATGACATCGATTTCGCCTTCCTCTTCGGTCGAGCGGATCACGTAGACTCGATAGCCCCCAATCTCATTTGTCCCCGCGGGATGTACAGTCCATTTGATTTCGATCGGCTTCTTGCCGTCATTTGTCAGGGCACCGTTCTGAAAGACTAGCCCAGACGCAACCTTGGTGGGAGTTTTGGGATCCTGCAATGGTTTGAGTTCCAGCGTGATGCCCTTTGTCGGCTCACTAAACTTCCACATGTCAAAAGAAAGCTCGTCGCGTACGTCATCTTCATGGCAAATATCGGGCATCCACTCGTCCGGACGGATCGTGTTCTTGTCCGCGAGGTAGACGGCGAGTTTCCGCCGCCGATCTTCATCATCGAGCCCCTTCTCCATGACAAGCCGCTCAAGATTCTGCGTGAGGCTCTTATCTCCATCGGCAAGAACACCGGCGCAGTAGCTGTTCCGTGTCAGTTGCACGGACAGGCTGGATGATTCCAGTTCGAAGTCGGGAATCATGCGGAGTTCGTAAAGGTATGCCCCCGCGGTTTCCAAATTGACTGGCTGTCCCGATGCTCCTCGCTGCCCAATGACGGACAGCACGTACCGCAGTTTGAGCTGCACATCGAGCGAGCGAGCGACCTCATGTTTCAGGATCTCCGCAAGGATTTCCCGTTCGCCCATGGGCAACTGATTGACCTTCGCCCAAACATGACGATCCAAACACTTCTTCACGTTGAAGCTGAGGGCATCGTCAGTTTTAAAGGTTGCAACGTTGAGGGAATCTTCCTCGGCAAGCCGCAATCCCGATGGGAAGAGCGCACAGAACGCCTTAATCCGGCCATAGGTGGCATCCTCTCGCAAGGCCACTGCGCCACTGCCGGTAGTTTCCCAAGCCTTGATTGTCTTGGTTTGTGGTGTGTCAGTGATGACCCGGCACGCGATCTTTTCCGCCTTGAGATCCGGGTCCGCGGCAAGTCGCTCACCAAGCCGCTGCACCACGGCGCGCGGCAGGTAGTCGATTCGTTGGCAATGTCCGGGATTCTTGCTGCGTAAAAACGCTTTGAGTTCTGCGAACAGCGCGTCAACGTACTCGTTGACCAAGGTCGCGTCGTCATAGCGGTAAAGTCGAGTTGTAGTGTTCATGGTTTAGTACTCGGTTCCCCATTCGGCTTCGACGTACGACCTGCCACGGGTAATTGCCTCTTCCAATAGACTGATCGCCTGATCCTCTGCTGCACGCGCTTTGGCTCGAAGATCAAAGGCAGTCGTTATGATGGCGTCGATTGCTTCTCCCTTGTCATCGGGTACTCGAATAGCAATCGAATCAAATTGGAACTCTCGGAGACGCGGAATCACTGATCCATACCCCCGCTGCATAATCTGAGCCTGACCATATGGAGAAGCCAAAAATGCATAAATAAATCCCGGAAACACTCGCGACGGATCTGGTATGATCCGCATCACGTCTTGCGACATGACCCACCCTTCGAAGTTGCGATGAACGAACTGGCACCTTCCAAGAGTTCCCCCACACGAAACAAGCGTCCACCCCCTATGCACTTTCTCTGATTCGAGATTGCGGGTTAACAAGCGAGAGAGATAGTTGACCCCCACTGGTCGCCATTGTATAAGCTGTTTGCCACCAATTAGAGGCACCCCTTGGGATTCATCATCCACATAAATTCGTTTTCGCAGCGAGGAATTACGAACCCCAAAGACGAGTCGTCCAAGCGTGGTTCCACCCTTAGAACTGAGGAGGTGATTTCCGATCGCTAATGCAAGCGGTCTGTGAAACGTCGCATCAAATCGTGTTTCGCCATATCCTCGTGGGTTGCCAAATCTTGCCTTCGCAGACTCAACAAAAGTCACCACAGAACCTATGGATCGATCTGATGGCGACTTTGCAAAAGCATCGATATCTGGCAAGTAGCACGAGCGTTTAAGTTGCGACTGCGACTCTGCTAATAGTTGTGATGACTCTCGCCGCATAGCGCTTGTGCGGCCAATCATACGCGTCAACTCTTGCATCAGCGCCCGAGGAAGGAGCGGAATAGCAATAGCCTCTACGTGTCGCGGCTCGATATGCGGTATGCACGAACCGTACTTTGTACGAGTAAGTAGATAGTTCCCCACTGTTGAATTGAGATATGCAAAAAGGCCTTCGGAAGTCCACTTTTCCGCGTTTCCCTTAATTCGAATCGTGTTATTCGTCGTAGCAAAACCTTCAACCTCACTGGTTGTAAACATGACTGAATCGCCCGCGTTCACTCCCGCATCGGGTATAACGACAGTGTCTCGTTCTAAGACTAACTCTTTAATCGCTGCGGTCTGAGAACGTGAGAGATATGCATCGGGCTGCGGAAATACCTCCATCAGCTCCATTCCGTTGAGATAAGGAATGCCGAATTGTGGATTATTGACAAAGCACCGTTTGAAGATCGGAGGTTGCAATACGGTGGCGACCTCTCCAATCGTCGTCATTTCAAAGCCACTTGTTTCGATGGAACGCCTCGCCTGATATCCACTTGATCCGTAATAGCTAGCCTCAAGACGTCGATCACCACTTGCAATCTCCGTTGCTGGGATTTTGAATACTGAAGCGTTTGACACAGTACCGAATCGCCGCAAGGTAGGAAAGATGTTAGGATCAGAGTTCATTAGTGATCACCTTTTCTTATTGCGATTTTGTCATGCAATAACGCATGGTATTTCGCTGAAATAAATGGCAAATCATCATTGATCATTCGTCCATGCTCATCAACCTGTGGCAGGAAGTCGAGGACACTTGAATTGCGCCACTCCTCGTGAAGGTCTTTGTTGCTCTCACGACGAAAATGATCTAAGACTCGACCATGTTCGTCTCTCATGTAGATCGGAACTCCCCGGCGATCTTTTCCTACGTTTTTTGCAATTGCCATGAAGACCTCGTAATTCATGGACTCGCCACCAAGGCTCTCCAAATTCATTTCTTCAGTGCTTTTACGACGGAGGAACACGAGGTGAGTGTGTATTCCGACCTTCGGCAAAAACAGTTCAACGGGCATATCAATGAGTGCGAGAACCTCGCAGTGCTTGAGCATCCAAACACGAATGTACTCATCATCGGGATTGCCCAAGAGGCCATCTGGAAGTACGATACAAAGCTTGCCAGTTCCGGGCTTAAGCAAACGAACACATCGTTCGATGAATAGTATTTCGGGCGCGACCCCTGACTGCAGTGTTGGCGTTGGAGACCACATCTGGCGTTCGTCGTCGTAAGCCCAACGGCGCGCCAATTCATACTGTGACAAAACTGCCTCGGAATCTATCTTGATCTTCGTACCAAAGGGCGGATTCGTAGCGCAGATGTCGAAGCTGCCTTCTTGCAACTCGTTGCGAAAGAACTCCTTCACCGAGACCGACTTTAGTTTTTTGTCCGTTTGATAGGCTTTCATGTTACCGTCGGGAAAAGTCCAGCTTTCCGGCCGATCGAGCGAACCACTGCCGGTCAGATGCGTGATACCACCTTGGCCGTCGTTATTCATTACCATGTTCATCCGCGCGACTCGCACCAAGTTTGGATTGATGTCGAGGCCGAAGATGCGCTGTGAAGCCAGCTTCAACTGGTGGTTGTACTCCGGCAGGTGCTTTCCATCCGGATGCTTGCCTTGCTGCTCCATGCGCCGGCGAATCTTTGCTGCCATGTAGTTGAGGATGACGACGATGAATCCGCCAGTACCGCAGGCAGGATCTATGCACTTCATTCCCGGCTCGGGATCGAGCATCCGAATGCCCATTTTCACGGCATTTCGTGGCGTGAAGAACTCGCCGCGAGTACCCTGCAAATTCTTACCTACGATTGCTTCGTAGGCTTCACCTTTGACGTCGACCGATGAACTGAGGAAGTCGTAGTCAGCAAGCTGGGCGACGACGTAGGTGAGAATCCGCGGCGGCAAATCGATTTCTTCAACCTGCTTGGCGAATAGCTCAGGATAAAGCTGCCGCACTTCCGCATAAAGCTCTTCGATGCGTTCCTTGACGTGTTTGGCCTTGTCGTCGTCGTTGCGCTCTTCAAGGCTCGCGATTCGGAAGCGGCGTTCGTACTGCTCGTCCTGCGATTCCGCCTGTTGCATGCGGCGTTCATCTTGGATCTTGGCGAAGACGATCTTCAGAAACTCCCAAAAGATCGCTTCGTTGGATCCGCCGCGATTGGCATACACGTAATCATGGCAACGCTGGAACGCTTGACGGAGTGAGAGCCCGCTGGCTGGCCTAAGGGCTTGTTTGCCCGGAGCAAAACAGTCTTCCGGCCCCTTTCCGAATCGCGGGATGTCGTTGACAAGCCGAGTGCGAACCTTGATTCGACCCGTCTCTTTCCAATAGACGACGCGATCCGTTCCATTAGTCCACACTCCGTACTCGGCTGACGGGGTATCCCGCAGCAATTCAGCTAATACTTCGCAACCTTTTTTACTGTCTTCGGCCTTGATCTTGGGCTTTTGAATATCGATCAGGATGTAGACCCGGTCATCATCCGTCGCGGCCTTGCCGGTGACGATGGGACGAAGCACGACCAACGCGAGACGGCGGGCCTTCATCTGTTTCGGCCGAACGCGATAGTTGCGCCGGATTAAGTCGACCCTCTGTTTGTCCGGGTAGCCGAACTCTTCCAGCAGTTTCCGTTGTTCCTCCTGCCGAATCAGTTCCGCTTCATCGAGCTTAATCTTCTCGCCCGTAATCAGGTCAATTACCTGCAATTCTTCGAGCGCAACAATTTCCGTGGCTTCGCCTTCACCGGCTTCGGAGGATTCGGGTTCCAGCCCGTCCTCTGGTTCCAGCAGTTCATCTTTAGATTTCTTCTTGCGTCCCATAGTTCACCCTATTTCATGCCACGGAGATATCGCCTTCGAGCTTCCCATCGATAATCCGGAACCGTGGCTCGATCACTTGCGAGTTCGAGGCGTCCGCCAGATCTGTAAAAAAACCAAGTTGCCGCAGTCGTGTTTTGAATGCTTCAAAGTTCGTTGCCATTGCGCGATTGTTCGATTCGCTCTCTTCAGCGTTCGGGCCGAGAGTATCGATTAGCAAGCCATATCGCTCGCGCAGCCAATCGGTAAACTTTCGAATTGGAATAGGACGGGTCTGCCACTTGCCGTCGCTTGCTCGCCGCTCAAGTACCGCCAGTTGGATAAGCACTTCCAGCAACTCGTTCCCGATGACGTACTTTCGCTTCGTACGCCCCTTGCCCGCCATGAAGCCCCGATCCGAATCGGTACCGCAAAGCCCCGCGATCAGCTTCCGGTGCTGTTCTCGCAACGTTCCGTACTGCGAGTGGTAAAGAATCTCAACAAATGTTTGGAGACGATTCAGGCCCCGCTTATTGCTGATATCGATAATCCGTTCAATGTCGAGATTTCGTTCGCCAGTCTCACTGTCGGTACCTGCATCTTGAATTGCGGAAATGTCACGAGCAAAGTATCCATCGAGATCCTTGTGTTTTAAATAGCCGGTCAAAAGTAGATCAACATATGCTTTCCCGCCTTGTTTCTTCTGCTCTTGTGAGAGATACGATCCTGCGAACTCTTCCAACTTCTTCATCAAATAGGCCGACCGAAAGTACTGTTCTATTTCCTTAAAGTGCTCTACAAATCGCTGTTTCGACAGATCGTCCACGCGGTCATCGTGACCACCAGTCATATCACAGAAGAAATCCAAATGAAAAGGAGTGTGGCTCCGTGCCTCTCCGGGTTGCGGAGCGATCCCTCTCGCAGCGGGCAGCTTGCCCTTTTCGACCATGGAATTGCAAATGCGAACACTTTGATAAAAATATAGTGCAGCATGGAATACCATCAACGTTGTCATGTAGTTGATGAGTTCGCGGCGTGGGATGCAGTCCTTGTAAAGGAACAGGAGTTTGAGATCCTGCCGCATCAATTCAATCTGTTCCGGGCACAGAAAGTCAAAATCGGGAACCTGATCGTCCTTCTTTGTGCTGTACTTGTCCGTTTCGAACGGCTGCAAAAGGCGAAGCAGGAATAGGAGTTCAATGTCGAGCTTGTGCTCCTGAGCAAGTCGCTGGAGCTCAGGTTCGTGAACGCGGTAATCATTGTCACCATGCTGGCGGACACCCACTCCAAAGAATTGCTTCAGAAGGGAGTCAGAATTCGTCGCGAGCGTCGGGTCGTCTTTCAAGGAGTTGTAAAAGAAGTCGCTGAGGTAGCGATCTTGACGCTTTACGCGCGGATTGAAGAGCTTGATGACCATGAAATGCAATGGCCGTAGCCCGGACATTCGGTAAGAGCCGCCCTTGGCCTTGCCCCGGCGAGACATCAGCGCGAAATGCGATTCGAGCCACGACAACAACAACGCCTTTCGGTCGTCGGTATCGATGCCACTGAAGTGCAGACCGTTCTCTTCAAGAACCGCATCGAGTACAGCCTTGGGAGTCTCGGCGTCCTCGCCTTCACTGGTAAAAACGATCTTGTCGGTACGTGTGATCTGTCGCCCTGACGTGCGAAGGTACACGAACAAGCGGCTCACGGCTTCTTCGACGTCAAGGTTATTCGCATCAAGCGGGTAGATGCTCACCATACGGAAGAGCTTCTGTTGTCGCGTGAGCGGATTTTTCGGTTTTGTCATTGCCATGATTGACTACCTCACGAGGGTACGCTCACTGCGATGCCATTGGTTGGTGTGCGGGAGACTTGGTAGAGGCTGTAGTCACCACCAGTCAGCAGCAATCGGCTCGATGGCATGGACATCAATTGCTTCTTGAACATGAGCAAGTTCAAAAAGAACGCCCGCATTTCGCCTGCCGCGGGAACGTAACCATCACGAATCCGCATCAGCATCTCGTACAGGTCCAATGAAATCTCAAGGACAATGTTGCGCTCGTGATGCCGAAGCCGAATGCTCGCTGGAAGAAACTCGACGTATTCTGCCTTGGTTGGAGGCAGTTCCACTTCGAGGGCGAAATCTTGAGCCGGGTAGGTGAAGAAGGCGCGCACCTCGGAGGTAGCGTCGTGACGTGTGCGAATACAGACGTTCTCGCGGCCACGCTGCTCGTCGTAGATGCTCTCACTCCGGCTGATGGCGAGAATTACGGCGTACTTTAGATGGCCATGAGGATCATCGCGAGTGTCGATAAATCGGATGAATTCATCGATGTTCTCGTAGGGGACCAAATCATCAAGAAACTTCTTCGGGAGACCAGTAACCGGATCGGGTATTAGCCCTTCGAAAAAAAGCTTTCTGCGAAGCGATGCAACATATTGCCGTGCGGCCAGCAGTCCGTGGGACGTGCGTTCCTCGGGGCTCATTGGACGCGCATTGTAGAGGCGGAGAAGGTCTTCTGAATCGGTAGGACTCCGGCCCATAGAAGGTAGACTGCTGTGCTCAAATGCGAGAAACAAGTTTCGATAATCTTGCGTCGCCGGTTTGGAAAAGCTGAGCTGGCCATCAATCATCGGAGAGGAAGCCAGCCCAACGTCAAACTCCTTTAACAGCGACAGTATGCGGTCCTTCTCCGCAGAACTGAAGATTGCGTTGTAGTAATAGCGATTTGTGAAGTCGACATTGCCACTTGCCACCTCAGTTTCAATCTGCTGGCAGGTGTGTTTGCCGAAGAGGGTATATGCCAACACCGATCGAAGATCGCGGACGGTGACGTGTATTCGTTTGCGGAAGTGCAGCATCTGGAAGATGCCTTTTAGCCGCGAGCGAGCAATCAATGCTGATTGGTTGCGAGTCTCAACGCCCGTGCGATCTGAGTCGGACAGACCTGCGGTCGAGCGGATTCGGAAGGTATCAACATTGAACTTGACCGGGCAGCGATTACGCGCGGGACAGCCATCGCAGGCGGTCCAGAATTCATCGGCAACATAGCGGTCGAGAATCTGATCCAAGATGCTATCAGTCTTGTCTCGGGACGCATCGACGACAGCCCTCAGATTTAGGTTTACTAGCACAAGATCATCTGGAAGGGACGTGTTTTGCTGGATATGCGCTAGTAAGATATTGCTCAGCCAGCCAAACGTAGTGGTTTGCGAAAGAAAATCAAGAAGCTTCCCCTCATTCATCGCGACAATGAGGCAGGAGTTTGTTATCGGCGCTGAATCGCCTGTGAATTCCGAAAAGAAATCGGACAGCATCTTGAGATTCGAAGTGCCACCAAATTCGATTGAACCGTCGTAAAGTGTTTTGAATTGTCGACCCGCCAACTCAAACGTGCTGCCGAGCGAATTGGGTTTCGCGATGGTGGCGCCTTGTGCGTCTGCGGCCTCTTCGAGCATTTGGATGAACGCAGTTTTCCCATCGCCAGCGTTGCCCGTGAGAATGACCAATCGGTATTTCCCTGAGAGAATGGCGTCCTTCAAGAGCCTATCAAGCTTGGTCGGTACGTATGTTCGACGCGCGAGATCGGTTTCCAGTCCACGTGTCAGACCGTTCCCCGCCTCGGACTGGCTGTAGAACATTAGAAACTGGTCAAGAAAAGCATTTTGCGCCATGGACAGAGGCAACCACTGTTATTTGAGAACTGGACCATTTTTCGGGGCCGATTAGTATAACGAACAATTCCATTCTGGGGGCAAGCGATGTGATTTCGCACATCACGATCCGCGTGAGGGACAGAAATTTGTTTAGCTTATTCGGATGTGGCAAACTGTGCTGGTCGAGCTTTTCTGACAACAAACCGGGGACAGTCACCGCGCAGCAGGGTGAGGCGCCCTTCACTTTCTATGGCAAGAAGCCGGGGACAATCCGCGCGCGATAGCGCGGCGGAATGCTTGCTTTTTTCCGTCGCTGACGGCCGATTCAATCGCGAAATCGAACGTGTTGAGCGGTTCTGCCCTGTCGTGAAAGCCCATTTTGAGGCTCTCTCCGTCATCCACCGGGGGTGGCGATTGGACTACCTCTGGCTAATGGATTGGATCCCTCCGGAATCCCCGTGCGGGTTGCGGCCGGAGCGGGACGACGGGCAATCGGGGACAGTCCCCGCGCGATAGGGTTTTTTTCATTTCTCCGCCCCAAAGGGGCAAAATGAGATAGCCCAGAGAAAAGCGAAGCGCCGCCCTGGGTACGTCGAAGTATGGATTTACGCGCCGTTGAGTTCCGCCCCTTCAGGGCGGGACTCTATTTCGACGTTCGAGCCCACAGGGCGTTGCCCTGGGCTATCAACTTGCGCCCCGTTGGGGCAAAAGGCAAGAAACTCGGGGACAGCTCCCCACGCGATGACAAGAAACCGGGGACAGTCCCCGCACGAAAAATACGACGACGGACTGCCACGGGGTTTTTTCCGACCGTAGCATGGCCTTCCGAGGCCGTGCGTGTAGGTGACGAATCGAACGCGTTTATCCACAAACGGGTCGAAGACCCATTTTACGGGCCAAGGAGGCGTTGCTGGTCAGATCCAAGCCCAAACGCAGAATCCTGGCGTGCTTGGTTAAATTGCCCAACCGCTGGCGCTGGTTGGCTCACGGGTTTAAACGACGCCGCCCTGGGTACGCACTTTCGCCTTGGGATCCACGGAATGCGGGGTGTCACGAAGGTTGCAAGGCGTACTGCTTGGCATGGATCTCACTTAGCCAATCGATCGCTTGCTCCATGACTTGTTGGTTGACCTCATGGACGGTTTGCACGTGACCGAGACTCTTGAGCATCGTTAGCGTCAGTCGGCCTCCTAGGTGCTGTCGAAATTCTTCGAGTCCTTCGAAAACCGTATTGGATTCCAATGCCGAGTCGTAAACGGGCAGGTGCAGATCGAGCAACGCTTGTACGGCGCTCAAGGCGTCGTGACGGTCTAGTCCGAACTGGAGGTGGGAATAAAGCGTATCGAGTGCCACACCGATCGAGACGGCTTCGCCGTGCCGGAGCCGGTACTGGGTGATCTGCTCTAGCTTGTGCGCCGACCAGTGGCCAAAGTCCAACGGTCTGGCTTCTTGCATCTCGAAGGGATCT
>Ga0315909_10004981_pt1 | contig 15425 bp, 19 predicted proteins | sample LakEriMetagenome_11_FD_203527 | JGI IMG/M metagenome (GOLD analysis project Ga0315909, IMG submission 203527) | Freshwater fungal communities from buoy surface, Lake Erie, Ohio, United States - Buoy 2 MA125 | ecosystem: Environmental > Aquatic > Freshwater > Lake | place: USA: Lake Erie, Ohio...
CAAATAAGGCAGCTATAAAAGTATAATCAATTATAAATACTTCACCTAATTGTGTTAAGTCCCCTATTGATAACCATTTAATATGCGCTGCAATTACACACGATACAATTATAAATGCTGTTAATTTTCTACTACTAAACCCCTTAGTTGTAGTATCAAAAGAGTCTATTAATTTTTGTAATATTTGTTTCATTTTACTTAGTTATTGTTATGTATATTTTTTTACCTTGCTTTTTAGCTTCTGCTATTTTAGCATAAAGTTTATTAGTAGCTGCTGTACTTTCTGTAATACGATTACTAGCCTTTTTAGTGCCACATAATAAACAGCCTAAACTATCTATCTCGGTATTCCCTTTGTGTATTCTAATGCCACTATATCCCTTTACATTCAATAATATAGGCATCATTACTTTAAACCTAGCACTCATGGTCCAGTCTATTTGATAACGTCCATAAGGTATGGCTGTTTTACCGTAAACTTTAGTAGCTACTATTTCAGCTAATGGCATTGAATCTGTTAATCCTCTATCTTTATCTTCAAGGATAAAACACTCAAATTTACTATTTATTGTTAAACTGCCTATTGTACTTTCGTTTGTGAATGTTTCACGTTTTAATATTAGTTCCATATCTTTAAATAAATAGTTTATTCTGCGCTCAGTCATTACACTAATCTAATTTTAACTAATCTCTTTTTAACTATCTCAATCCTATCATTGTTTACAATAGCAATAAAATTAATAGTATCTATTGTCGTTTTTTTTTCGCTTGTTGGTTTACTTAGCAAATCAAATTTAGCGTTAAACTTAATTTCTTGGATTTTGTTATCCGCTATTATTTGCTGTATCTCACTTTTTAACTGAGTAAACTGTTCTTTTTGCTCTGATTTAAAATTGAAATATCCTGCTACTAATCCAATGATTAGAAGTATATCCTTTAAATCAAAAGTTATTTCATTAAACCTAAATGCCATAAATTAAAAATTATTCCATTGTTTTAGTTTTACTTGCATAATAACACTCGCACTATTCCAAGCCGTTACAGCTTGAATATATAATGTAGTAGTAGCGTTATGAGCAAAGAAATATTTTTTAATATCTTGTGGTAAAATTTGCACTAATTCATTCGCACCAACTGCTTGAGCTGTTACAACCTCATTTCCACCGTTTGTTGTACCTATTCTTATTCCACCAGTTACAGCATTTGCAGTTGTATTTCTGAATGAAATACTATCTATTCCCCATGAATAAGGTATAGCAATAGTTGTATTTGCGTTTAATGTATAACTACTTGCAAATGTTCTGTCTGGGTAACAAAGTAATGATGTACCACTATAACAGTTATTTAAAATTGGTTTTGCACCAGTTAAGTTAAAGTTATTAGGCACTACAACCATTTCACAGTCAACCATTAAACAAGGGCTATTTGTCTGTGTAAAATTAAAACCAGACATACTAAACCAACAACCAATAAAAGTTGTTTTACCAGTTCCAGTTAATGTAATAGCTCCAGCGTATAACATACAAGCGTTTAATACATATCCGAGTGTATGGGTTGCTTTAAAATTAATAGTATTATGATTAATCATTACACCAACAGCAGAACTGTGTCCATCATTAGTTCCTGTAAGTACTTCTAATCCGATTGCACAGTTAACTATATTACCGCCTGATATTGAATTATTACCACCAGTAAAAGAAACTCCAGCAGTTGTACAAGATGATATACTGCAATTATGAATTGAATTATATTCACCTCTTGTTAATGTTAATACTCCATATCCACAATTAGTTATAATACAATTTGATATTTTAGCTGCTCCTTCGTTTTTAGATCCACTAGATGAACCAATAATGTTTCTAATCCAAATACCAGCATAAAGTAAATTTTCAAAGAAACAATCTGTAATAATATTATTAATGTATATTAAAGTAAATCCTGCGTTACCATCTATTTTAATACCAGATTGAGCTGCGCCTGTGCTATTACCAATAAATGTAACTCCCTTTATAGTATTCTTTTGACCTTGTATTGATAGTATAGCAATATTAGAAGTAGTACTAATACTAGCATCTTTACCACATCCTATAATCGTTGTATTATCTAATGTGGTTAATGTGGTTGTTACTAAATAATTTTTACCAGTAGTTAATAGTATAGCATTACCACTATTAATTGCATTTTGTAAAGCTGTTGTATCATCTGTAATTCCATTACCAACTGCGCCATACATTTCAGGTGTTACATAAAACAATAAACCTCTAACTGCTGCCATTGTAGCGATTTGAGTATTGTTTATATTAGCTGCTGCTGTTGGTGCTAATGGAGTTCCCGTAAAAGTTGGTGATGCTATTGGAGCTAATCCAGCAATACTAGGTATATCATTAACAGTTGCAACATTAACGCTGTTTATTGTTACACTTGCGGAGATTAGTTGTATAGAATCGGGCTGAACAGTTAAAGAAGAACTATCAACCCCATCTGATGAAATTATGCTAGCCTGATTATCAAAAGCATAAACGCTAGTAGAAGTATCTGGACTTATTAATCCAGTTTGCTCTAATACAATAGGATTTAAAGGGTCGGTATTATCTACGTTTGTACCGCTTACTGATTGAACTCCTGAGCCACTACCACCGCCTAAAAAAGATAAAGCACTTAAAACAGTTACACCATTACCTATTTTGTAAGTGCCTGTTTGTTCTAAATAAACTATTTGACCTACTAATAAAACTAAACTAGCATTGGCTGTAAACCATGCATTATCTTTATATCCTAATTGTAGGCTGCCATCAACTATTGCCATTATATTATATCGTCTGTTATTGTTGTTACATTACTTGTAATTGTATCTTTTATACCACTTAATACAGTTACTACATACTCGCCACTTGTATTAAATGTTTGTATCACATTACCATCTTGGTCTTTAATCTCTACTAAGAAATTGCCAGCAGGTAAATTACCACCTACATAAATATAGTTAGCATCTAATATATTACCTGAGTTAATTGGTAAATTACAACTAGCTCCACTTAAATGAGATTTAATATCAACTGTAAAAAACCACCCACTTACCTGGTCGTCTCTATCTTCTGTATAATCTGTTAAATCGCTATTATCACCTAATAACATACCAATTTCAGCAGTATCGGCAACTTGTTCTAAGTAGTTTAATAAATCAAAACAAATGGCTTCTGTGTCGCTTAGTACGTGTGTTTCATTTGATTCATCTAAATTAACCTTATCTGATATATCTATCTGAAATTTACGAGTAACTAAACCGCTTCTATCGGGTGTTGTAGGTAATAAAGAAACCCACATTAAAGGATATTGTAAATCGTCATTATTATTTACTTCCCACTTATCACCGAAGTAAAAATGTGCGTTACTTGTTCCCTTTCCTAATGCTTTGTGCTTTAAAGAAAAGTTTTTTAAAATCTCTATCGTCTGGTTTAATGTTAGCATAAACGTCTGGATTCTTTTTAATTAACGCTAATAATAATTTTTGTTGGTTTATCTTGCTCATATATATCTGTGTCTAAGTCAATACCAGTAGAATAATTAGTAGTTGATGCGTTTAACCCTTCGCAAGTATAATCTAAATACTTAGGGAATAAACTAGAATTATTAGTTAAATACTTAGTCAATAGTTCAGCATATTGTTCAGCTCTAATTCTCCACATATCCATTAACTTGAATATATCTGAAGTATCTGCACTTTGCGAGTTGTCAGAACTCTTAACCATTACACCCTTATTCATGTATTTAAACTTAAACTCTGGTGTTGATTCCATTAATACATACCAAAGTAAAGTTTTTTGAATATACTTTTTAATCAAATTAATTTCGTTACTGTTAAACCCTCTAGGACTTGCTAACCCTTTAGCACACATATCTTCATACATTGGAGTGCCTAAAATTTGTTGCAAATAAATATCCTGCGCTGTAATAATTGCAGCACGTAAATTCTTGTAATCTACATTTGAATTTATAATTGAGTTTTCAATTAAATAATCCTGTGATATAAATAAATACTCATCCATTAGCTAATAATTCTAAATGTTTTTGCTTTCCAATAATGGCGACAAAAAGGATCTGTTTCGCCTGTGTTTGGGTTTGTATAAAATCCACCTCTGTAATCCCAAATATTATCAACTTCTGGAAACCCATTTGACAACCCAGCAAGTTTTACTTTATCTATTTGTTCAAATGTAAAGCCATCTTTATCTTTAGATAATCTCATCATATCCACACAAAACGGTCTACTAGATTTACCTTTCAATGCTGGTGCATCTGGTTTTTCTTCATAATAATATTTAGTTAAAATTTGTGTAGTTTTAACGTTTGGTTTTTCTTCTTTAGCAATCTCTTTAACCTCTTTTGGAGTAGGTGTAATAGTTCCAGTTAATCCACTAATTAATCTATCTAACCATGATGTTTTTTTTGTTTCATCAGCAAACTTTAACTCCATTGCTAACTCAAATTTAACAGCATCTTTAGAGTTATGAATGTGCGCATCTTCTTCTGAAATCAATTCTAACTTTAAATCTTTAGTAGTGTTTTCAATAGCTTCAAATTGTGCTATGATAAAATCACTAGATTTAACTTTAGACATTTGAACATTAGGAGTGTCATTATCAGCATCTTCAGCATCCAGCCATTTATTAGCTTCTTCTTCAGTCATTCCAAAACCACTCATAAGGGCTTGTAATGCTCTAGGTCTATTCATTTTGCCAGAATCATACTTTCTTAAAATTCTATCTAAACCTTGACTTTGTTTACCCGATAAATCTTTTAAGTTAGTGTTAACTTCTGCTGCCTTAACAGGTTGACCATTTGCATCAGTTGTTGGTAATCCGTAACCCTTTAATTCTCTACGTTCTTCTAAAGTCAAATCAGGGTCATTAGTTAAATCTAATCCAATAGGCTCTAACTGGTCCACTTCTAATTCTAATTTATTACCAGTAACTAATTGAATTAAATCTTGATAAAACTTTAACCAAACATTTTGACGTGGCTTAGTATAAGTATTAATCATTAACTCATAAGATTCTTTTAATGATACACGTGTCCCTAATTGTCCTTCTGTTTTAACTCCAAATAATTCGGGGTTAGTTACGTTATGACCTCTTAATATTTTTTCTAAAGCACGTTTAGAAGTAAACTCAAATTTCTTATCTAAGTCATCAACATTTAACGCTGTAATCTGTGCAGCTTGACCGTCTTTGTTAGCGTAGTTAATTACTATACTACCAGCCTTATCGGGGCTAGAATGTGTATTAATTAAGCTGCGTTTAATCTCTCTTTTTTGGTCTGATGTTGGTTCACCGTTAAAGAAAGTTACCAATGTCCCAGCACTAAAGCCATTAGCTACATAGTTATTATTAAATGTACTAATATCAATATCTGTGCTAATATCCTTAATACAACCAATGTATTGAGGCATAGGATAAACAGATTCCAAAGTGTTTGCAGTTGGTTTATAATACTCAAAACGAATAAAGAAAACACCAGGCTTATTTAAAGTAGGATTGTATTCTTCAAATGAAGTTTGCTCTTCTTTATTATCTAACCAATTATCTTTATAATATAAAGTATTTTTATCCTTTGAAACTCTGCAACTAGCATAAGATAGATGATAAAACTCAATAGGCTTACCTGTTAAATCAGTAATAACTTGAAAATAACAAGCGTTGAATAATTCTAAATCTACTTTAATTCTATTGTTTAAATCATACCAATCTTCATATCTGTTAGCCTTTGCTAAGAACTGATCTAATATAGGTTGCTGTAATTTATCTTTAGTTTTGAAACCATTACCAAATAAGTAATTAGCTTTACTTCCAATGATAGCAGCGTGTTCTGAATGCTCTTCGTAAAGTCTAAGTAATTGATTAGGAAAATCGTTTTTGTTTCCAAACTCAATATATCCCTTACTTTTGTTTTCTTTAAATGTAGGCATTTGCATAGCTGAAAAACTAAGCATTGATACATTTTTTTCTTTATCTATTACTTCAAAATTAATCATTAAATACTGCTATTGTTCTAGTTTCTTCAAAAGTTTCATCTGTTTGTTCAGTTCCTTTAACGTCTATACGTCCAGTTTCAATTAAACTTCCAGAGTTAGCCACTACTAAATTAGTAGCACTAGATTGTTCATAAATATTATATTTATAGCTACCCAATAAATCCAATGTTATTTTACCTGTTAACCTATCTTCGTTACTTGTTTCTTCAATCTCAAACTCATTGTATCTAAGTTTATTAACGCTAATATCAGTACAGGTAAATGTTAAAATGCTATCATCTTGTGTATTAATAAACTCAAATAGGTAATAAACAGGTGTTAAAGTTGTTTTTTCAGCTAATGTGAAAATGCAATTATTAACAGTATTTTTTTGAATTACCATACTATTATAATACAAATTATCAAAAAAAGTATATATTTGTAAAATGAAAATATCAATTATACACCCATCAAGAAACCGACCAGAACAAGCAGCAGAAACTGCTAAACATTGGTTAAGTAATATGTTTAGTGTGCTTAATTTAGCTGACTATACGCTATCTATTGATTTAGATGATGTTAACCTAAATGAATATCAAATCTATTTTATAGATGGTTTTAATACAGTTATTTATCCAAATAAAAATGTTGTTGATGCTGCTAATAATGGTGCTAGAAACTGCAAAGGTGATATATTAGTATTAGTATCAGATGACTTTGAATGTTATCCTGATTGGGATATTGATTTGATTAATCACTTTACTGAGCATAAAAATAACGTGCTTAAAACTAATGACGGTTTACAGGGCTGGATAGTTACATTGCCAATTATGGATAGAGAGTACTACGAAGCTAATGGTTACATTTACTATCCTGAATATAAGCATATGTTTTGTGATACTGAAATGACACATAAAGCAGAGTTGGAAGGTAAGTTGTTTAAACGTATGGATTTGTTATTTAAGCATAATCATTATACGCAAGGTGAAACGCCAAAAGATGAAGTAAATGATAAAGCTAATGCCACTTGGGAACATGGCGAAAAGATATATTTAGAACGTGTTAAAAACTGTTTTGGTATTCATAATGTAAATTATTTAGATATTAGTGATGCTGAAGCTATTTTATGGATTAGAAGAAAATTACAAGTATGAAACTATCAGTACTAATATGCACCATACCAGAACGCTTTGATAAGTTTAACGAATTATTAAGACGTGTTAAATTGCTATCATTTAATTTAGGTGTAGAAGTATTATTTGATAATGCACCTAAAGGAACTAAAACAATAGGAGGTAAAAGAAATGATTTACTAAATAAGGCAGTTGGTGAGTATGTGTGTTTTATAGATGATGATGACGATATTAGCGAAGATTATTTTATTGAAATATTAACGGCTATTAAATATAAACCTGATTGCATAGGCTTTGAAATAGATTGTAACATGGAAGGTAAAAAAGTTAATGCTGCTAGTTCTTTAAAATATGATTGGAGTGATAATATAGATGGTTATAGATATGTACGTTCAATATACCATAAGACACCAGTTAAACGTGAAATAGCTTTAAAATGTATGTTTCCTGATATTAGCTATGCCGAAGATTATGAGTATAGCCAAAGATTAAAACCACTTTTAAAGAGTGAGATATTTATTAATAAACCACTTTACTACTATAATTATAAATACGAAAACCCAAAGACAAAATATGGAATCTAGTATAAAACATTGTATTATCAATGCATCTAATGGTGCTGGATGGTATCCTAAAGGAACTAAAAGGCTAAAAGAATCTTTAATTTATCATGGTTTTAATGGCGATATTATTACTTTTGATAAGTTCCCTAATAATGAATTTGATACTAGCAACCCTTATAACATCAAACCTAGTGCCATAACTGAAGTATTAAATATGGGTTACACTCATATCTTATGGTTAGATTGTAGTGTTTGGGCTATTCAAAATCCTAATCCTATATTTGATATTATTAATCATAAAGGTTATTATTTTTGGACTTCTGGGTACAATGCTGCTCAAACTTGTAGCGATAAATGTTTAGAGTATTTTAATACAAGTAGAGATATTGCAGAAACTTACAAAGATTGTAGCACTTCAATGTTTGGGGTTAATACTAACAATCCATTAGGCAAAGAATTTATTTATCAATGGTTACAAGCTGCTAAAGATGGGGTTTTTAATGGCAGTAGGGAACATGATAACCAAAGTTTAGATAGTAGGTTTAAATTCCATAGGCAAGATCAAAGCGCTGCCACAATGATATTAAATAAATTAGATTTAGAAATAACCAACGCTGGTATTTATTCAGAATACTATTCTGACAATATAAATAAAAGTGTTATCTTTACAATGCGAGGAATGTAATAATAAAAATATAAATATGATAGACTATACACAATACGGTGAGGGAAAAGTAATTAACCACTACTTTAAAGATTTTAAAGGTACTGTTTTAGATATTGGGGCAAATGATGGTAAAACATTTAGTAACTCATTAGCATTAATTGAAAATGGATGGAATGCAATTTTGATTGAGCCTAATAAGGAAGCGTTTAAAGACCTTACTGAATTGCATAAAGATAGATATAAAGTTGGTGTTTTAATCCCATCACAGGGTTGTAATCCTGTTACTTGTTTGAATATAGCAATAGGTAATGAAACCAAAACAACTGAATTATTTATAAACGAACCTCACATAAAAGGAGATAATGGTTTATTAAGTACATTTGATGATAAACAGAAATTAATATGGGGCAACTTTTTTCATAATCACAAAAAACAAATGATTGAAATGGTTACTTTTGAAGATTTAATTAAATCTAATCCTTATATAAAAAAATTGGATTTTATAACTATTGATGTTGAAGGTATGGATTTTGATGTTTTAAAACAGATTGATTTTGATAAGTTTAAAACAAGAATGGTATGTGTAGAGTATAACAATGTTAATAGTGAAATGTATGAGCAACACATGGCTAAATATGGTTTTAACCTACATTATAAAAACTTCTGTAATTTAATTTTTACAAATGATAGACTTAAATAAGATTAATAAGTGTGTAATTAACTTACCACACCGCCCCGAAAAGCTAAAGCAAGTTAAAGAAGAGATTGATAGTTTCTTTGACAATAAAGACTTTCAGTTAGTTAATGGAGTTATTGAAGATAGCCCATACAAAGGTATTGCTCAAGCCCACATGAATTGTATTAGTTTAGCCAAAGCTAATAATTGGGATAATGTTTTAATTATGGAAGATGATTTACAGTTTAGACCTAATGCCAAAGAATATGCAAATAAAGCATTTTTAGACGTTCCTAGCGATTATAATATACTTTTAGGGGGTTTATACTCTACTGATAAATTAACACCTTATAACGAGTTTTGGCAATTAACAAGTGAGTTTTGCGGTTTACAGTTTTATATCGTTAATTCTAATGCTTATGATACTATCTTAAACTTTAGAAAGAATATGCACATAGATAGGTTTATGGCTGGCCCACAGGGTAATTTAAAAGCCTATGTTACTAATAAATTCTTTGCTATTCAACGTGCTGGGCATTCTGATAATGTAGGAATGTATAAAGATTATACAGATTATTTAAAAGACTTCGATTTATTATAAAACAAAAAAGTAGCCTTACGGGGCTACTCTTTATTGTAATTAATTTAGTTAACCTATTAAGGTGATTGTGGAATAAGTAAAGAAGCAATTAAACTATCCGTTACTTTAGCTACTGGAGTGAATCCCATGTGCTTACCCGATACTTTTGCACCTCTGAAAGAACTATATTCAATTCCCCCATCCCATGCAATAGAATCAAATTCTACACCGTTATCTTCACCCATTAACCAATAAGTGCCATCAGCATCTTTAGCAATTACTACTACTGCATTCTTTAATAAGATTTCAGTTTCAATCTTAGTAGCTGAATCTAAAGAGTTAATATCAAAAGTAATAGCAGTTTCAAACTTATAAGCTCCCGATTTACTATCAGATGTTTGAGTTTCTTTCCAGTTCGCAACCTCTGGTTTTTGTTTGTATTGCCAAAAACGTTTGCCACTAGCCATTGAAATAGCTGAAATGACACCCGATGTTTTGGTAATACCTGTAACATTTGCAAAATCAGTAATCATGAACTCAATAGTTCCTGACGGTGTTTTGCAAGTTTTGGGTGTGAACCCTTGTGTTAATGTACAAGCCATTTTATTATTATTTTAAAAGTTAAAAAGGGGGTTAACTTAATAACCCCACTTTTATATTAAGACCATTGATAAACAGCAACCTCATCACCAAATCCATAAGATACTCCTAATTTCCAAGCTGTTTGGATATAGAATAAAGATTTCTTAATTGGATCTTGTGTAACGTCTAAAGTTTCCTCTTCGTTAGCTAAGTCAGTACCGATGTACATATTCTTTAAGTTAACAGCAAAAGCTACTTTTTGAGAATTTAAACCAGCTACACCTACAACTTTAATGTGTGTATTCTCTAAAGGTAAATTTCCAATTTCAGAAGCCTCACCAAATAAAGTTGGATTGTATAAGTTAGCAGCAGCTAAGTCAGTTTGGTAACTTCTTACAACGTCCATTCCAGTAAATACAACTGTATCAGCATCGTTGATTACAGCTAAAGGAATTTGTTTGTATAAAGCGATTAAACCAGCACGAGCATTACCAGCAGTAGCTAAAGCAATTTTTGGAGAAGGAGTTGCAACAACAACGTTAACATCAGCTAACCAAAGTTTTTTGAATCCATTAAACCATTTTAAGTTAGCATCACCTGTTAAAGCTGTATCACCTTGCCAGATTAAGTTTTCCATTTTCAAGGCTAAACGTCTTTGTAATTCTGCTACAATTTCATTACGTAATAAAACAGTATCATAGTTTGAACCATTTTTTAACTTCAAACGGAATACAGTGGTTTCTAAGTCTTTCTCACAAAGTTTCTCCATGATAGCCATTTTAGCTACGTCTAAAGTCATTTGTGTTAAAACGTTATCACCAGTTGGTGTTAAATCACAGCTATCAGCTTGGATAGTTGGATCATTTAATAATTTTGGCAATTTAGTTGCATCTTTAATGCCTGGGATTAAATTACCTGCACCGTCAATCATTGACGCTGTTTTTGCACCTAATATCATTTGATATAAAATTGGTGCTGTTTCTTCTTTTACAAAGCCTGTAATAGCTGCTACGTTGTATGACATTTTCTTTTATTTTTTTAAGTTGTTTTTAATTGAATCACCTAAGCTAGATAGGTTATCTTGTTTAAATTGTGTTTTTGGTTTTTGTGTTGGTTCACCTGCTGGAGTTGCAATAATAGAATTGATTGCAGATAATGAAACTTTAGTAGCATCATTTACTTGCGACATAGCCACTTTCAAATTAGCATTTTCAGCTTTTACATTTGCAAATTCAGTTTCTAAAGCTGCTAAACGAGCTGTTAAAGCTGCCATTTCAGCCATTGGAGCTGCTGGAGTTTCTTCAACTGATTCTACTTCTTTAGGTGTAATGGCAGTAATCAAACCACCAGCTACTGTTATTTTCGTTCCATCTTCAGCTTCATATTCAGCATCCATAGCTGGTAAAGTACCTGCTTCAGAAATGATATTAGCAACACCCCCTACTTCCATTTTATCAACTGATAAAGTAGTACCATCAACTAATTTAGTTTCAATAGTAGCTAAGTTAGTTGGTGCTGGATTCGCTGGTGCAACTGCTGGGATTTCAGAAAATTTAACAGTCAATTCTTGAATCTGTTTTTTAACATCTTCAGGAACAATTTTGTTAATCTCTTTTAATAAATCCATTTTTTAAGTTTATTTGTTTATATTATAATACAAGAAAAAAAATATAGTATAACTTTTATTGATTAACTGCTTCTAATAGCTTTTTCATATCAGATTCATTAAGCATCGTTACAGGGTTCATTTTAAACATAGCTTCCAAACTAAATCCGTTAAACGTGCCATCTTTTATAGCATTCCAAACAGTATCACTTAAAACTTTACAAGTAATAAACCATGTGCCAATGGGTAAAGATTCAAACCCTTTAACACTAGATACTCTATTTTCATCAGTAACAAATGATTCAAATATGAACACATCGCCTGTGTTAGCATTGGTATCATGCGTTAACTTTACATTGTTATTTCTGTTTTCCCTAGCAAACTTCATAGCACTATTAAAAATAGTTTCTTTACTAGCATAAACATAGAAAGGCTTATTATTTTCGATACGTGGTACTAACTTATCGGGTATCATTAAAGCTCCCATTATTACACGCTGTTCTTCATTTTGAACCGCAAACTTTAACTCTTTAGCATCACTATCAAATTTCATAAACATTGATTCGTAAGCTGGTTGGTCTACTAAAGCCACATCATTTAAACCGTATTTTAGTTCGCCATCTTGTAACTCCATTGAGAAAATTGGATATTGTTTTTCCATTGTTTTATATTTTAAAAGGTTGATTGTTTTTCTAGTACGTCTACTCTATCTGATTTTTTGGTTATCTCATCAACACCTATACTAATCTTCATAGGTTGATTGGTTAAGTTTCTGCCATTATCATCAAATTGAGTAGTTGGATTTGTATTTGCATTAGGGTTGTTAATAGTTGGTGCCGCTGGAATACTTGCGCTAGGTGTAGAAGTTGAAACACTTGGAGTACTAGCACTTGATTGAAACTTAGCAGCAGCTATTTTAGCAATATTAGCAGCACTAAAAACACCAGCAAGTCCAGCCTGTATATATGGATAAGCAGGGAATGCAAGGGTAAATGGTGAAGCTTGAGCAGTTGTAAAAGCATTTTGAACGGATTGAATACCGCTAACGGTTGCAGAAGATAATTGTAATGCCTTGTTAACGTTAAATGCTTTACGTGCTAATTCTTCCTCTTCTTTACTACCTTTCTTTAATCCACTAGATTTAAACATAAAGTATAAATCAGTTAATTGTTGAGTAGCTTGTAAACTATCTTTAGCTAATTGAAATTTAGCAGCTTCTATTTTCTTTTCATCTTCAGCACGTTTTAATAAATTAGCTTCATTATCTGCATTTTCTTTATTATCAGCAGCTATTTTTAGTTGTCTTAATTCTTCTAAATGACTTGCTCTATCTAATTTTTCTTTTTTTAACCTAGCTTCTTCTTTGTCTATTGCTGCATTTTCAATATCAGCTAATCTTGCTTGTTCGGTTTTTAGTAAATCATAATATTCTTTATCCTTTTGTTTTTTTTCTTCTAAATGTTTTTTGTAATCATCTAACTGCTTTTTGTTTTCTGTAATCTCTAAAACCGTTTGCTGTGTTTTAGCGTTTTTGATATTCTCTAAAGAAGCTGTTAATTGTTTCTTTTGCTCATCGTTTAATTGCCCACCAGCTTTAACATAGTTAATAATTCCATCAACATAAAGTTTATTAGTTTTAATAATAGCCTCTTGTTTTAGATTCTCATAAGCTACTGTACTTTCTCCATTTGCTTTAGTAACTGCAATTAACCTATCTAAACGTGCTGTTTGCTCAGAAAGTAAACCATTCATTGATTCCTTTACTTTGTCTAATTCAGTAGACATTTTACGAAGCTCTGGATTAATCCCTTGAATAACATCCGCAAAATCTAATACAGCATCTTTTAAACCAGTAATAATATCACCAACAAATCGTAATGCCTTTGCTAGTAACCCACTACCTTTAGATAGTTCATCAAAGTTTTCGATTAAGTAAGTAACACCCTGTACTATTAACATAATACCAGTAGCAGCTAAAGCAGACTTAATAGCTGTTAATCCTACCTTTACCTTATCAAAGTCTAAGTTTCTTAAACCATCACCTAATTGATTAAAACCTTGTGAAGCTCTTTCAATTCCAGAACCTTGTAATGATTTACTACTATCACTTAAATCGTCTACTTTATCCTTTAATTCAGATACTCTTTTACTAGCTAACTCATATTGTTTTGAACCAATACCAAAAGTTTCACCAGCTTTTATTTGCTCGTTTCTAGCATCTTTAATAGCGTTCTTTAAATCCTTTATAGAAGATATTGAACTTTCAACACCTTTAACTTCAACGTCTAAACTTACTTTAGTTTCTGCCATTTTCTACTTCTTTTAAAATATTAGTTAAATCAGTATTATCCGACTTATATAACTCAATCAATAAAGCAAGTGCTTCAAAAGATTCTTTTATCTTATTATTAAATTCACTTAGTGAAATTGTTTCTTGCTCCATTGTATTAGTTTAATTGTTGGTAATAACAAACACTTCCAGCCTTAGCTACTATTGCACTATTAGCAACCTCAGAAGCAAAACGAGCTATAAAAGTTCCATTAGCCGTTGGCATAAAATAACCTTCTAAAATAGCCATATTGTTTCCAGTTGCTGCACTTGTAGCATTACTAGCAGCAGGTGAATCAAACGCTTGTACATTTGCGTTTCTTGTACTTGTTGTAGTTGTTAAACTATACTCTGAAATCATTGATAAATTTGCAGCTGTTCCAGCCGTACAGTTAACACCCCATCTTGAACCTGTTGTAGTTGCTGCTGCTGTATAATAAATTACAAACTTAAAGTAATACATCTTTGCAGCCGTTACACTAAAACTTAATCCAGTTACATCAGCAATAGTATTAGCTACTGCATTATTATTTGTCACATCACTACCTAATACAACGGCAGTTAAACCACTTGTTGAAGCATTAGCCCCTTGATTAATAGACTGCTTAACAGCGCCAGTTGAAGCTATTACTTTGAATCCTTGCCCTTCGTGATACTCTATTTTCTCAGTTGCTGCTAAAGTTACCTTGAATAAAATATATTCAGTCCCACTAGCATCTAGTTTAATGGTTACAGTTTGGTTAACAGTATCGTTATTATAAACACTTATGTAGTCTATTACTCTTTGCGTTGAACTTGCTGGAGCTGCTGCAATAGTTACATCGGTTGTATTATTTGTATTTATAACAGTTCTACCAGCTACAAAAGTAGTTGCTGTTCTATCTCTCCAAGATGTAAAGCATTGAAGTTGATTTGTTGTTATTGAACCGCCTAATACTACTTGTAAATTATCGGTTGTTTGGCTTAGTATTATCATATTAATCCTTCTGCTATTTCTTGTGTTAATCCCCCACCTGATGATAGGTTATAGTTACTTATTTGATTCCAGCTAGTACCATCCCATTGAATAGTTATAGCTTCGTTTTGTGTGCTTATTACTTTAGTGCTAGTGCCATCTATTAAAGCACCATCACCATCTAGTGTTACTGTATTGCCTGAGCTATCAATCTTTTTAACTGTTATAATCTTACCAAGTGATAAGCTAATATTATTTACTGTTATTTGATTAAAGAATAAACTAGCAGTACCTATTATTAAATCAACCGTTATATTTCCACTT
>Ga0315909_10004985_pt1 | contig 15421 bp, 28 predicted proteins | sample LakEriMetagenome_11_FD_203527 | JGI IMG/M metagenome (GOLD analysis project Ga0315909, IMG submission 203527) | Freshwater fungal communities from buoy surface, Lake Erie, Ohio, United States - Buoy 2 MA125 | ecosystem: Environmental > Aquatic > Freshwater > Lake | place: USA: Lake Erie, Ohio...
CCTGTTGCTGGGGAACTTGGTGCAGAAGTCTGGTACTTGATAGGCGCTAGGACAGCAGCCTGTCCAATCTCAACCCATTCAGATGCAGTGGCATCCCATACATAACCTGGTCTAGTTGTCATGCAAACGTCACTGTTCCTGTTCCTGCGGTAATTGTTGTTACTTTATTAGCACCAACTGTTGATGTGGTAGCAGTTAGTCCTGCTCCGATAGTAAGTGTATTAACTGATGGGTAAGACAGAATTACAACACCTGAGCCACCGTTACCGCCAGAACCATGAGCGGCATTTCCACCATTATAACCACCGCCTCCACCACCTGAGCCAGTGTTAACAGTTCCAGCAGTTGCAGTTGATTCATTATTTGTTCCAGCACCGCCTCCTCCTGAGCCACCAGCACCAGCACTACCACCTGCAGTAGTGTAGCCAGCACCTCCACCGCCACCTGCTCTTGTTATGGAAGAACCAGTTATAGATGAACTTAATCCAGCGCCACCAGCGCCACCATTATTATTGCTTGGTGCATTAGAGCCATTCGCTCCAGCACCACCGCCACCAGCGCCAGATGTATTTAAGGCAGTTCCGCCATTTTTACCTTGTGTAATATCTCCAGTGCCGCCAATGTTAGACCTTCCACCGCCACCACCTGAGCCGCCATTGTTTCCAACACTTTGAAACTCACCACCACCGCCGCCACCGCCGATAGAAGTAATAGAACTAAAAACTGAATCATTTCCGTTAGAGCCTCTTTGACCATTGGATGTTGCTCCAGCACCACCATTACCAATCGTAACGGAATAAGGTATTCCTAATGTAAGCGATAATTTGTTTTCTGCGCTTGAACCTCCGCCAGATAACTCACCTGTTACCGAAGAACGATATCCTCCAGCACCACCACCACCGCCAAAAGACCTACCTCCACCACCACCACCAGCAATAATTAAGTAATCAACAAGTACGGGTTTAGGATTAAAATTTACTCCTCTTGAAAAATTTTGATTAATAGTTGATTTACTAAAAAATCTTACAGCCATTAGGAAATCTCCGAACCAAATATTCCAAATGATAAGTCAGCAGTTGAAGCATAAACAGTTACAACATCAGTAGCGGTAAGAGTAATTCCAAGCGTAAGAGCAGTTGTATCGTTAGCGGATATAGGTACATCGTAAGCAATGTAATGTTGGTTAGCCAAAGTAGCACCAGTAGGTCGCACTGCAATACGATATGTTCTTGCAGTAGCAGAACGGTTAGCCACAGTAATAGTAGAGATGATGGCTTGCTTACCAGAACCAACAGTGTAAACATCTGTGTTAGTTGTAGCGCTAGGAGCGCTCTGTGCAAGTACCTTGTATGTATAAGCCATGTCAGGCTCCCATCGTTAAGAATGAATGTGGTGTGTACGCTTCTACTTCTTATTTTAGTACGAAATCATTGGTGTTAATTGCAGCTGCAGGGGCATCGGAGTCAATCCAGATATCACCGTTCTGCGGTGAAGATGGGGCAGACGGTTGGTAGACAGCGCCAGCTACAGTTCCAGCTCCCCAAAGACCGGTAGCAGAATCGTACTGCAATACCTGATTATCATTTGGAGTAGTAGGAATTGATACGCCATGAAGTTCATCAAGTTCAAATCCGTTTTGAACCTTAATAAAGATTTCGCCGTTAACCGATTGAACTCTTGTTACTACACCTAGATAAACTGCGTGCGCTGGCTCTGCCGGTGGAGATCCAAATACAAATTGACCGGCAGTAGAAGATAACCATACGGCTTGACCTGCGGTAGCTGCCGAAGTATCTAGCCCAGCCAGTAAGCCTTCAGTGATTACGTATCCATGGCTACCTGTAGTCAGCGCTGCTTCCAATAAGCCCATAGTCTTTGAAGAAGTTGCTTCGCTATCAGCATCAGACAAAGACACGTTCATGTTAGTTCCATCGGAACCTGATACGTAAACTACAGATCCCTTTGGCATAGTGGATCCGCTGTTGTTCTTTACAATGTGCTTGACTTGGCCAGCAAAATTATCAATCCAAGTGGTGTTGTAATCAGTGGCGTCGATCTTAGAAAGAATCTGACCTGCAGTACCGCCAGCTGCTACGCCTGGACCAGTCGCGCCTGTAGCGCCAGTTGCTCCTGTGGATCCAGTAGGTCCTGTAGCTCCTGTTACGCCAGCTGGTCCCGTAGGTCCAGGAACTGTTGAATCTGCTCCAGTAGCGCCTGTAGGACCTGTAGGACCTGTTGCTCCAGTAGGACCTGTTGGACCGATAGGTCCTGTATCACCAGTAGCGCCAGTTGGACCCGTGGATCCAGTTGCACCAGTAGATCCTGTAGGTCCAGTTGGTCCGGTAGATCCTGTCGCACCAGTAGCGCCAGTTACACCTTGGATTCCCTGAATACCTTGGTCGCCTTGTGGACCTGTTGGTCCAGTAGCTCCTGTCGAACCTGTCGCTCCTGTGGGTCCAGTGACCCCTTGAATACCTTGGATGCCTTGCGATCCCGTAGGACCTGTCGCACCCGTAGGTCCCGTTGCACCCGTATCACCCGTAGCCCCTGTGGAACCAGTAGCCCCTGTTGGACCTGTCGAACCAGTTGGTCCTGTCGGTCCAGTAGAACCAGTAGCACCAGTGCTACCAGTAGGACCTGTGACACCTTGGATACCCTGCGTTCCTGTTGGACCTGTTGGGCCAGCGGGACCGATGTTTCCTTGCGGTCCAATTTCACCTACAGATACGGCAACCTGTTGCTCAACTACATTTACAGAAATTTCAGAATTTGGCTCAGATAGTACGTTCTCTTGGCCATTGACAATAACCTGAACAACTTGTTCGGTTACATAGACGTTGGATTGACTCATCTAGTTACCTCTGGAGTCAACACGATTTGACCCTCAACTAAGCGAGTTACTACACCTCCGGCAGATACAAGTTCCAAGTCGTAAGAAAGGGATTGCGCTGTAATCGCTGCAGTGTCAGCTGCGCTGAGGCTCAAGGTGATGGTGCCAGCTGCGCCACCAAGGGCGATCTTGCTATTGGCAGTAGTCAGATCTAGAACTACAGTTCCTGAGATGTGACTGGTACGTGCCTGCATGCGAGCTGTGTAATCAGTTAGATTTACTGGGCTACCACTAACTTTCCAAGTCAGGGTACGAGAAAAGGTCGAGCCTTTAGGCATTAAAAAATCTAGTGAACCTGGTTGCATTATTCCTCATTGCTACACGTGTTATTCAATGATAGCGGATTTCTTGGCTTTTAAGTCAGCCGCACAAGATCGGCAAGGTCTTTCTAACTTGTGTTGTGGACAAATCTCCCTGCGGTGGGTTTTGGGGGTTTGGGGGCTTTTATCTAGTTCTTTATCTAGGTCTTTTAATAGAGCGCTATTACCGGCGTTCGGTTTACCGACGTTCGGTAACCGCACTTCGGTGGCCTTTTTATCCACAGATTTGGCAGAGTTATCCACAGCCTTATCCACAGGCATGTCATACACATACGTAGCCGTAGACCACTTACCGCCCTCATCCTGCTTCTTAACGCGCTGAAGGTATCCGTAGTCCTCCAACTCCGTTAGCGCTGTCAAAATGGCTCTACGTCCTTCTCTGCCCTCTGTAGCCAGATCCCACGCCGAGCATCTCCAGTTATCTGGACGGGAAAGGATAGAAGCTAGAACTCCCCTAGCGCGGAAAGAGAGGCGCTCATCTTGGAGAACCTCGTTGCGAATAATTGCAAATTTACTATTGGGGCGCTCTGCCCGAATGATTGTCAACTTTAATCTCCTTTGAAGTCAGACATGACTATTTGCTTAGGTAAAAAGTTCCAACAGTAATAGCTGCAAGAAAAAGTTATCTTATTATTTGGTTGGCCAGTAGGACTAATAAACTTCATTCTTTTATCAAACATCAAAAGCTGAAGATCCTTGTCTTTGAATAACTGTTTTGGAGCTGAATCATTTAACCAGGTGTTTGTCATAATCAAAGCAAAAGGTTTACCGAAAGATAAAGCTCGTTCAAAAATCTGACGCTTTCCGGTGAATGGAGGATTTGAAATAATTACATCCCAATGGTCAGGCTCATAGTTAAAAAAATCTAACCCATCTTCTATGTGAGAATAAATAACCTTATTTTGCTTAGAAATTTGAATAACAAATTCGCTGTCACTTTTATCAAATGGACACCAAACTGTTAAATCCTTTGGTATGTATTTAAGAATTGGAGTAACCCCATAGTCCGGCGTATAGCACTCATTGTTGTCCCCTGAAGAATACAAAACATCTCTATCTTTCAATTACTGAAATCTCCTCAATGTTTAGCGCTGATTCTAATTCTTTAATCCATTGCTGGACACTTCCACGATTACTTTTCATCGCAGCTATAACTTCAATTACTGCGTGATACTGCTGATCTTCCACTGTCTTCCTGCCATTCTTCTTTATACCGAGACATGCAGTAGTAGCAAAGCACCTGCCATCCGTTGTATGCAAATACAGATTCGCTTATCTTGCCACACAGATCACACTTGATTGCAAAGTTATCTTCCATTACAACCACTTACTCCTTACTGGGTTGGAATTATTACTTCCATACTTTCGGTCAATCTTGATGCGTGTAGATTTCTTTGCCAGCGCTTCAGCTGTACGTTCAGGATCCGGCACAGGCGGTAAGTTTGGGTGGTCTTCGTCGCAGTAATTAAAGTTAATGTAACGCCGAGCCTGCCCGCCACAAACAATACAACCTACTTGGGAGTCCATACATCTTCGAGAAGTTCCCAGCCCATACGAGTAGCAGGGATGCAGTTGTTATCTGCGATGTGCCACGACGTATAAGTAGTAAACGTTTCGTGACAGTTCCGGCAGTGCCAGTTCTCAGCCCAGTAAGCCTTATGGCAACCGCGACAGCGCAACCATGGAGCCTTCTGATTTCCGTCAATGCGTTTCTCAATCATTGAAACCACCAGCTGCCATGTAATGTTCTATACATGCGCTATCGTCGCATTTATCGCAATCTGGATTTGGAACATAAGGACCCGTTGGTTCGTTATCTTCGCCTAATTCCACATAGCGCGATGGATCATCAAGCACCGTAATTGTCATGCAAGGCCATTCAACTCTGCACTCTGAACAATTTGGAACAGCGAATTTAATGTTTACTTCATCGCCGTTTGGTGGGTAATCCCATACTTGTAGCGTACTTGAATGTATATCTCTTATTGCTTTCTCTCTTGCATCATCCATTTTCAATCTCCTTTAGCATGCCAATGAACTGGGTTCCTGACATAGTTACGTACCAATCTTCAGCGCTACCCTTGCCTTTACGACGATGCCAGACGACACCGTAATCAGCTTTGGCGTTTAAGCGCTCGACTTCAGTTTCATCAACCCAGCCACCAAGCTTGCCAGCGTATGAGTCGTGATACTTAACTTCAAACACCCAGCCAGGTACGCCGGTTATGTCGCCTTTGTCGTTAACACCGTTTAGCGCACGACGTTCAGCATACTTAAATCCAGCGCGAATCAAAGCATCTACGACGGCGTTTTCACCGCGAGTTCCCTTGACTCTTGCTTTACTCATTTACGATCCATCCATAGGAGCAGCGCTAGAGTTCCCACCAGCGCCGCCCCGATTAGAAACTCAACCATTAGAACGGAGCAACTTCTTCTTGTTGCTTCCAAGGATCGCCCAAAACTTCTTCAATGGTTGCGCCAAGGGTAGCCATGCCACGTTCCATCTTGTTGGACTTAGTTGCCTTTGATAGACGCGCTGCTTGGTTAACCAATGAAGGTCCAATGTCAGTTGCTTCTAGTTCAATTGCAGTACCGGTAGTTCCGTCCTTCTTTTCGAAGGTACGAGGCTTTAGGTTTCCAGTTACCACTACACGCGAACCCTTAGTAAGAGATTCAGCTGAATTTTCAGCAAGGTTATTCCAAGCGCTAACGTCCATCCAGAGAGTGTCTCCGTCAGTCCAAGTGCCATCGGCTTGCTTCTTGCGATCAGTCACAGCGACACGTAGTTTTACAAATGCCACGCCTGACTTAGTGAAACGTAGTTCTGGATCAGCGCCCAGATTTCCGCTAATTGTTGTTGCCATTTCGTTCATCCCTCCCAGGAATTGCGCATGAGACCTTCTGCATGCGCTTCTTTCGGATGTAGGGTGACCCAGCTATGACACGAATGACATAACGGGACACAGTTATCTTTATCTAAAATTGACCCACCTCTTGCGCGAGTCAAAACTTCATGCACTTCCGTTGCTTCTGCTGATTCACAGCGCACACAGATAGCATCTTGTAGTAGTTCAGCGACTAACTTGCGGCGCTGAATGTAAAGGCGAGCCATCTTCTTGGAACGTGGTCTCATAAACGAGATCCTATCCATTCAATGACGTTTACTGTTACAGCATTTCCCATCTGCTTATAGCGCTGAGTGTCAGATTGTTCATCTGTCCAACCATCAGGAAATCCCTGTAGACGCTCACACTCAGTTGGAGTTAAGCGACGAACGCGCATTGGTTCAGCTAGTAAAGGCATGTTGTTCCCTCCAGTTCCCATCCTTGCTTGCAAAGTATTTATTACATCTCCCTGGATGCGGATGTCGGCGACCCGATTGCCATAGAAAATTATCAAAGTAGTAGTCCTAATGTCACCAAGATCAAAAGTATTAAGCGTATTCGTGTACTGAGATTCAATCCAAGTTTCATAATCATCTACATTCTGCGCTCTACGAGATTTCGTGAACAGCATTGCGCTCCTGTAGAACTACTGGAAATCTATTTTTCTCAGGCATCATCTGTTGTTTAGCAATCACAGTGTCTAGAGTCTGACTAATTTGACTACCATCCCACCAGGAGCCATAAGCCATAGTGTCCCTTGCTCGTAAAGCATTTAGAGACGGCGCTACTTCCGAGTCTGGGAAGTCGTAGAGTTCGAAGTTTCCTGCTCTTGCACCACTTGTTCCAGTGCCTTGGTCAGCATCTCTGGTAACTTCTTGTCCCTCTTGGTTGCCCTCCTCAAGATTCCCTGCGCTGCTTTCGCACTCAGCGAGTATCGTTCGGAAGGGTTCTGTTCCAATACTTGCGACAATGAAGACTCGACGACGGCGTTGGGCGACTCCGAAGAATTGCGAATTAAGAACACGCCATTCGATGTTGCTATACCCTGCGTCGGCCAGTTCAGTGAGGAGGACTCCGAAGTCGCGACCTTGGTTGCTTGATAGAAGTCCTGGCACGTTTTCCAAGAGAATTGTTTTGGCTTTAACAGCTTGCGCGAAAGCGAGTGCGTCGTAGAATAATCCACTTCGTTTACCAGCCAGTCCAGCGCGCTTTCCTGCGACACTAAGGTCTTGGCAAGGGAATCCTCCTGCAACGAGATCAACGTTTCCTGTAAGTCCAATTTCATCAGCCCAATCTATTGCTGTAGTTACATCATCATGTTTTGGCACATCTGGCCAATGGCGAGCAAGCACACTTTGGGCATGCTTATCAATTTCAACTTGACCAACGCAGGTGTGACCAGAGCGTTCAAGCCCTAGATCAAACCCGCCTACGCCAGCGAATAAACTAACGAACCGCACTTAGCACCAACTTGCATGTTCCACAGTCGTGCTTAACATGAACCCAGCCACCGCATCCAGCGCAGCGGGTAATCTTTTCGTCAAACATTATTTTTCCCATCCTGGTAACTTTCTGACCTCGATGCGATCATAAGATCCTTCGTCCTTGTTGACAGTAATCCAGCGAACAGCGACACCTTCTTCGGTAAACCCGTTTACACCATCAAGGTGTACGCGAGCCTGCTCTTTGATTTTCTTGTTCTCTGCTTCTAGCTTGTTGGCCTCGAAATAGGTATGCGCTGCAGTTGCCATCTCACCAACAATTGCCTCACCGGTAAGTTCATCGGATCGACAGGTTGAGTAGTAAGGGCAGAAGCGACGGCACATCTCGCGTGGCCAGTCTTTAGATGCTTCTTCCTTGTTTACTACTGCATAGATAACATCGCTAACCCAGTCGTTGCAGCTGGCGATGATCTCCTCATCAAAGCGCTGTTGGTAAACGAATGGCACATTGTTAGCGCCGGAACGATCTACGTAACAGATACGCACGATTGGATTGGGGCGCAGGATCTCTGCCTGAACCAATCCCAGCGCGTATAGATGAACCTGACGCAAGTGTGCAATGTCTACACCAATGCGCCTACGATAGTTCAAGTCACCAACGGTCTTAAAGTCGGTTACAGAATTTTCGAGAGGATCGATTTCATCAGCATGACCAACCATTACTGCACCATTTGGAAGTTCAATCTCAATAGCAACTTCATGCAGAAGGTGTGGATGAAGATCCCCGCGAGACTTCTCCAATCCTTTATGGATAAAAGTTCCCATGATTGCTGCTGCGCTGGCATTACGGTCAGTCATTGGTGTACCGATTGTGATATGGCGCGCACGTTCACGGCACACCATATCTGACGGACCAATTAAACCTGATACGGATTGTTGGGAACGCTCAGACTTGCCATCAGCATCTGCTAAATCAAGCCAAAAACGTTCCGCGTACTCATTCGCTTCCATCAGTTACCGGCTTGCCAAGAATATTGACACGCTTTAGTTGCTGTGGGACTCCGCCTGATTGCTCGGGTGATTGAGTTTTGACGACTTCAACGACGGGTTCCGCTTCTCGACTTTCTTCAGCATCCAACACCGCACGAACAACAGAAGCCGTTCCACCATTGTTATAGAGCGATAGACCAAACTGATCGCCCAAGTTAATGGCGCAACGCTTGAAAGCCTGACTCTCAGCAGTTTTGATTGCCATGTCGTGAGCGTCAGCTCGACTAGGATTATTCTGCGAATCACCGACAGCGGCTTCGGTATAAACTGCATCTTCCAGTCCTCCAGTAAAAATAGTTAGACGCATAGTTGCGCGATACGCAACAGTCCATCTAGTCTTTCCATCTTTTTCAACGGATGTTTCAAAGATTGGTTCCATTTCAACTAACTCAGCACTCCAGTTAGCAAACCCAAAGATACGGATTAAATGAGCGCGCACATCCCAAGCTTCTAGGTGCGCAAAACCCTTACCGTCTTTACCTACTCGGCTAGGGTTAATCCCCTTGAGTAATTGTTCTGTCTGATTTTTTCTTAGACTCATGTAAGAATCTCCATCTCCTCGTTGACTGACCCAAAGGCCATGTTTAGCGCTGTGAGCGCTGCTTGCCGGTCTATAGTTCCCAGCTCAAAGATCAACTGTTCAACAGTGACCCTTGGTAGCACGTAATCTCCGAACAACGTGCGAATGAAATTAAACAGAACTTGCTGTTCGTCTAACTCAAAATAATGCCCTTCAGCCCTGTATTCACTGGACGAAACGCGGTCAGGATCTATCTCGCCGAACAAGCTAGACACCCTTAATAACTGACTTACTGCGGTAGTAACACGGTAGTTACCCATAACTATTCTCCTTCCCCTTTCGGGGTTCCATGGGTCTAACCATACACGCTGCCACTGACATGTCAATTAGCGTAGTGGGGTGTGTCGCCACTAGGATAAGGCTATGAACGTTACAGAGTACCTCCTAATAGAAGATCCCCTAGAGCGCCTAGCTGCGCTGAGTGAAGAAATCCGCATACGGCAAGAAGAAGTACGAGAACTTTCAAAGATCCGCGCTGCAGCCGTAGTGGAAGCATACGAGCAGAAACACCGCCCATCAGTCATAGCGCAGGCAGGCGGATTCAACGAGTCACGCATGCGCCAAATCCTTGTACAGGCAAAGCACCAAAAGACTTACGATTGGTCAGAGAACTCCAAGGCAACCCAGTTTAAGAAACCGGCAGAATACTAATCGTCGCTGTCGCGCAAAGGAATGGTCAGTAACCATACAACCAGTCCACCGACAATAATGTAGCCAGTAATTAGCTGGGCTGACCCAGTTAACGTTGCGTACGCTATTAGTAAGCCGACAAAGGTATAGGTTTCCCCTGTGATTTCACGTAGGTATTTCTTTATCCACTTAATCATTTGATCCTCCTAACTTGCGCTACTTGAGTCACAATTACTGCTGCAACTACGGTATTTTGAGAAGTTTCGCGTTCTTCCTCGGTCATGTCTGCACCGACATTTCGTAGCGCTTTGAGCGCTTTACCTGGATCGCTGAATACTGTGGACAGCAACTCTGCCGGTGTATCAAAGATCTCGATAGCATCAGCAACTTCAGCGGTAATAATGACACCGTTTTCCAAAGTGATTGGTGTGTCCGGTGGCAAGTCCTCGTAGTCCAAACCAGATTCTTCAAAAGCCTCAAAGCTAACTGCTTCACCAGGCTCTAGTTCTGCCAGTAATTCTTCAGCGGTATCTGGGGCCTGTACAGGTTCTTCTACAACTTCTTCCTCAATGGGCGTTGGTTCTGGTTCTGGCTCTGGTTCAGGGGTAAAAACAGGTTCTTCAGAAGGCTCTGGAATGACGATAGGCTCAGGAGGCTCTATAACGGATTCTGAAGGGCTTGGGATAGGTTCTGGCTCTGGCGCTGGCACTGGTTCTAAAGTCGGCTCAGGAGTCGGCGTAGGGTTTGGAATTTCAGTAGGAGTAGGCAAAATTGTTGGTTCAGGTGTTACTTCTGGGGTTGGTGTTTCTGATGGGACTACTGGTGGCTCTGTGAAAGATGATGGTGTTGGGGCAGGTGGGACTTCAATTGGAACACCACCATCGCCTACGTCAAAGGCAGCTTCGATAGTTACTACTGGCTCACCTTGAACGTAACGGATGCCACGACGCAGATTATCTGGTGTCCAACCAAAGGTAGTTATTTCTCCATGCCAAGATCCATTCGTGTACTTGTTAATAACTAATCGGATCTGAGTTAGTTCACCTGTTGATTGCGGGAATGGGCGAACACTCCATTCAGCGCAAAACGTGTTCTCAGTAGAGCCAAATGAAAGATAAGCGCCTTCACCAAAAGTAACCCAGTCATAACCTGCAACAGATACAGATGGGGTCTGTGGGTAATCCCAATAGGTGCCGTCTGGACTACCAAAAGTAAGCGTTCCATTAGTTGAAACATAAACATTCTCGTACTCGGTTGGACCTAACTTAAGCGTGTAAGGAAGATTGGCAGCAAAAGCGCTATCGTCGTCACCGGTGTATGTGTAAGTGTTACAAACAACATTTGCTTTAGCTGGGGAAGTTATTGCGAATATCCCAACCATCAAGGCAACCATGCCAAGGCGGAATACTTTTCTCACTAAGGTTGCCACCACTTAAACTGACGTTCATCTGAATAGCATTTACCGCCGACTACTTTGTACTGGGCGACAATTGGGTAAGTAGTTTTAGATTCCCACCACATTGTTCCCTGCCAGTCGCGTGTAGTTTCTTTAGTAAATGAAAATGTAGTCGTACCGGTGGTGTCTCTGCCTTCTGGAGTCAAGCGCGCTAGACGTAACTTCACGTACTTAGGACGCTTTTCACAGTTGATGTGTAATTGGACAAAGAATAAAGATCGTTCTCCACCCAATACGAACGGATCACAACCATTAAAAGTTTGCCACTTACCAGTGACATTTTGATTTTCTTCTGACTTACAAAGACCAGATTTTTTTGCGGTTGTAACTACGTAAGGTTCGGCTGACTCGGCTTTAGATGGTGGCATCCAGAGAACGAGTAAGCCAGCGAGTGCAATACCCGCAGCCTTACGCATAGTTACGAACCTAAGATTGCAGCTGGATCTAGATCTTTGCCAGCGCTCCAGCGAATGTTATCGCGAAGCTCTACGTGAAGATGGGGACCAGAGGAGTTACCGGTATTTCCAGATTCAGCAATGTGCTGGCCCTTCTTTACTTTGTCTCCTGGCTTTACTAGTGCCTTTGAAAGATGAGCGTAGATGAACCAACCGCCATCAACTTTGCAGACCAACTGCGTGCCATATGCGGAACCCCAGTTAGCGTTTTCAATTTTTCCATCAGCAACAGCAAGTACGTCAGTACCAGTTGGAACAGCGTAGTCAACTCCGGTGTGATATCCTTTGGACCACATCTTCCCCTTTTTCTTATATGGGGTACTTGGAGTCTTTCCTGCAATTGGGGATGCCATTACTTCTTTTCCTTTTTCTTTGCGATTTCGGTGAACACAGCTTGAATCTCTGCGTCGTCTAGTTTTCCGTCTTTGATAAAACCAAGAGCAAGTGCGGCAGATACGCTGAGTACAGCGGTGCCAGCAGCAAGAAGCGCTGCCTTTAGCGGCTCAATTCCTGCGATAGATCCGACGGCTACAACAGCGCCGATTTCAACGATGATAAGGGCAATCATAAGTTTGGCGATTTTAATTACTTTGCTAGGCATGTCCTAATTTTACCACGCAAATAAAAAAGCCCCAGATACCGTCTTCCCCTACGGCGTCTGAGGCTTTCTATGGTACTGACCCTATAGGGCTACCGAATCATTTGCAAGCGCTGTATACGCCACCGCATCAATCCAAGAATCTTCATGCGATGGGTCAATACAACCCCTTACTAGCTTCAGTGCAGCCATCATGGCTTGTACCTGAAATGGCGGTATTGGTTCACTCAATCCAAGAACTGAGGACCATGCCATTCCAATACGGCGCGCTGTCTCGGTTGCGTTGCCGTAAGTCTCTTGTCGGCTTCCATGAATAAGCCCGTTCGCTGTGTCTAAAGTGTTAACAGCTCTTTCGTACATCTCATCTCCTACAAAACTTCCATGTCCGACCAGAATCGCTTGTCGTGTTGTCCGACCAGCATAGTCAAAGTTCCAGGAGTTGACCATACCCCAGCCATGTCTAAATACCACTTGGACCCGCCATCGAGCGACGGACACTGCCAGCGCCACCAGGGTCCCATGTCTTCACCCTTAACGTGATGCTTGTGCGCTGTAAACCATAGGCGTGGCTCTACGCCATAGTCCCGCAACAAACGAATTGACTGCCCGCGCAACCAATCTACTTCCTTGCCCTTAATTGTGTGACCATGAGTAAACGCGCAAGGCACACCAGAAATGTCATACTGCATGCTCATTTCATCGTGGGGAATAACCCAGCGATCTACATGGTTAGTATCAGCAAAGATACGCTCCAAAGTATTGGCTAGGAATCCATCAGCGCTATCGCTGTCAGATGTTACTTGCTTTCCTCCGCGTCGCATCCACTCACCATGGTTAGATAGCACCGACAGGAACGTGGTGTGATCTGTCAACGGCGCTAGTGTCTTGATGCCGGTAGTCCACAAGTCCAGCGCTAGTAGCAGTTGTTCGCGCTGTGTAAGTTCTACTGTGAATAGCTGCGAGGAATAATTTCCATCGCATCCTTCAGTCGGATCGCCCATGTTGGAGATAACAAGTCCCTCAATGTTGCGACCCATTTTTTTAAGTTCTTTGATACGCTTCTCTGTCTTTTCGAAAGAGTCATAAACGCGATCTACGGTGTCAACAACACCACTCTTGCCAAGCTGCCAGTCTGCCCAATGCACTACGAATGATGCTGGTTCTCCGAGACCAGTTCCTAGTGTCTTCCTGATTGGCTTCCAGCGCTCCACAGAAGCCCGTAGAGCGTCGAAATCATCCTTACTGATACTTGCTTCGGTACGCCTCTTAAAGATCGCCTTGTAGCTGTACATCCATACCGTGTCGCGGTCACCATTTTCTAGGCGCTTGGACTGTTGCCACTTGGACATTCTTACCTTGTCGCCTTCGACCTCAAATACGTCAGGATCTAGTCCAAAGGATTTAAGGATTGGCGACCAGTCTTCACCGATAGGTTCGGTCAATGGTCCGGTAGTAAACTCACCGCCATCTAGTCCGATCTCAGCGCGTGGTTTTTCTTGCTTTTCTAGGTCAAGGTTATTTAACTTATCTTCAAGGCTCATTGTTTATCCAAATGGTTTTGGCGGTGACGATACACCGAGTTAAAGGAAACGTCGTATCCTTCGCTTTGCAAGATGCTTGCAATTTGTCTATCCGTGATGCGCTGTATTTCAGTAACAGGAATGGACATAGCGCTTATGATTGATTCTTTATCTTTGTCATTGAGTTGTGCGAGGACCAAACACATGGCACAACCTTTGCCAGATCTATTGGGTACAGCGCTGGCTATCTTATCTGAAATTGACATTCATCACCTCCAGTATTGGAATGTCATAAACACCCTAATACAGAAAGTGCTATTTACGCAGTAATGAAATAACTAAATCTAGTTGCGAATCAGTGTGATCTTGGCGGGCTTCCAATTTATCCAGTTTCCGCGCTACATCTGGGAGACTTAGGCCGCCATTGCTAGAAGGGTGAATTGGGCGTGTCGCTTCTTTAATTTCTCTACGCAACGGATTAAAAATAAAAAACCTACCTAGTCCAGCAAGAGCGGTCACAAGTAAAAGTATAAATCCAATTACCTGAGAAGCCTGCCCAGCTGCGTTTAGGAGATTCATTACGTTTTGATGATGAAGTTAACTACAGTGGATGGTTGCATGTTGTTGTGCGCTCCACCGCCACCAGTAAAACCAGTTCTTGTATCTGTAGTTACTACTGCGTCTGCGCGAAGACCAGCAGCACCAGCATTAGGACCAAATTGTAAACTACCATGATCGTGAGATGGCATTTCTGCAATAGTAAGTGTGTGAGTTTCAGCACCAACTTTGGCGCCGATAGTAGATCTTGTAGTTATTCCAGAATCAGCGCTGTCTCCGTAACCAATAGGCGCTCTACCCATAAGGTCAGGAACATTGGCTCCAACTATGGCAGCAAGGGCGGTGTAGCCAGTAGTTGACTGACCGTTACATAGCAACCAGCCACCAGTAGCAGGCGCTGTAGTTCCGCCGTACATAACAATGGTTCCAGTTGGGACTAAGCCACTTCCTAAATCTGGAAGCGTTACAGTTCCAGTAAAAGTAGGTGAGGCTAGTGGTGCTTTAGCATTTAACTGAGTTTGAATGGAGGAGGTAACACCATCAACATAATTAAGTTCAGTTGTACTTAAAGTAGCGCCGTCAAGAATGTTAATTTCTGCAGCTGTGGCAGTGTATCCATGAACACCGGTAGTTAGGTTAACGTGTTCGTTGGCCTCATCAGCATCTGTAGCAGACCATGAAGGCCAAATAGTAGCGCCAACAGCGTGAGCGCTAGCAGTGGTTCCATCTTGGCCGCGATCTCCATCAGTGATAGTTACTGTTAGACCAGAACGACTTGTGCATAAAATTCGTTCTTCTTGTGGAGTTCCAGGATCAACGGTTACCCAAAATTTATTAGTTCCTACTGGCCAGTTTGTATTGCTTGCAATAGTAAAACTAAGCCCAGTAGAAGAAAGACCAGTTCCAGTAAGGGTGGTTGGTGTACCAGCTTTATATTCTCGACGTGCCATCTATAACCTCACAGGATTTCTCGGAGAACGGCAACGAAAGTTCCCTGGAAACCGCTAACATTAGAGCGTTTTTCAGGAAGCCATTGG
>Ga0315909_10004987_pt1 | contig 15420 bp, 35 predicted proteins | sample LakEriMetagenome_11_FD_203527 | JGI IMG/M metagenome (GOLD analysis project Ga0315909, IMG submission 203527) | Freshwater fungal communities from buoy surface, Lake Erie, Ohio, United States - Buoy 2 MA125 | ecosystem: Environmental > Aquatic > Freshwater > Lake | place: USA: Lake Erie, Ohio...
CAACAACCGACTGGCTGACGCGGTACGCACCCCGTGGGACAAGCTGCACAAAGAACTCTTATCCCTGTCTACGAAGCTGCACGATGAGGAAGGGGCCGAGACTAAGAAGCGGTATCACGACAGTCTGATCGACAACCCACAGGAACTGTGTCGCTTGCTGACGCACTTGAATGTGACTAACGACCCCAAGCTTGAAGAAGCTAGGCGCGACCTTGAGCGTGCCTTGATAGGTGTAGACATCGAAGACATCAAAGAGTACGAGCACGTACGCAGCGATGTGAAGTCTAAGGTGGATGCAATCATTGAGAAGTTTGACTGGTAAGGAGAACGATATGGGATATCGAAGCGATGTGGCTGCTGTGTTCTATGTAAGTAAGGTGGAGCACTTCCCTATGCTTAAGCTGTGGCTACAAGAGAACTTCCCTGTGGATACGTTCCAAGATTACATACGCTGGTTCGACAGGGGTATGGTGTTTGAGGATGATGGTGTTAAATGGTACGAGGACTACGATGACGTCAAAGCTTTTATCGAAGCGGTGGAGGACTACAAGGAACTAATCGAGGACTTTGACAACTCACCAGTCGAAGGTCAACCTATGTTCTGCTACGAGTTCATACGTGTAGGTGAGAACTACGATGATGTTGAGACTGACTATTGCGGCGACCACGTGGTGTTCATGCTGGACTTGAACCGAACCATAACCGTAGATACACAGGAGGGGTAATGACTATCGACGAGCAAGCAGCGGCTGCGTGTGACAAGTGGATCGACTGGGTAGTGAAAGAGGGCGGAGCGTACTGGAGGCATGGGGATATAGCTGACGAAGATATGGCTGAGTGGATACCCGGTTACTTGCTTGGTGTGCAGCACAGGCTATCTAACGTGCATGGGGACGACGTAGATCATGAGCGGCTATGGCACTTCGGCGAGGACATGCTGTATTTTAAACAAGTTTCGACTGGACGTGAGATGGCAGGTAAGTGCCACGCAGCGGGGTATGTGGCCGGGTATCAATCAATAGGGGGGAAGCATGACAACAGTAACGACAACTAAAAGCATAGCCGAGCAGGTTAAGGCTATCAATGCGAAGTACAAGCACATGCAGACGTGGGTGCTAAAGCTAATGACACACCCTGATGCTACGCCAGAAGATGTAGAGGTTGCACGTACGCTGCTACTCGAAACCGCAGCGGCACTAATCAAAGCGCAGGATAGATTCACAAAGGCTGGCTACACAGTGGATAGACTCGAAGGTATAACCAAGAAATATAGACTCTAGGAGGCGTTATGTACGGACAATACAGGAACAGCGGTATCCGCAGACTGTTTAGCTACGACGAGGCTTTGCAGTGGTGCAGGGCTACGCTGCCTATAAGGGGCAAGGGGCGTAACGCAGGGCTGCGCCCACTGGGGCATCGCAACAAGATGCAGTTCCAGATACGTATGCAGGGTGATGCGGTTGAGTGCGTCTGCTACGACACACCCGTGGTGACATTCCATCCTGATGGGGTTATCGCTATTAAAGATGGCGGCTACGTGTCTCAGACCACAGCACACTTTATTCGTGACGTGCTTAGCATCGGTGCAAGTATTGCGGATAGGGATGTAGTGCTAAGAATCAACGGTGACTATCATCGCCTAAAGTCTGGGGTAAAACTAAAAATGGAACGCGGTAAGTATGAAGTGTTGGAGGTTGCGCCGCATGAGGTGTACCACATCGACCGCAAACTTATGAAGGAGCTACGCAAGCCGGTTGAGGCGTTTCGGACTTATCTGTGCGGCATGATAAAGCTGCGGCAGGGCGTGTTCGATAGAGAAGAACTTGTGACAGAAACCCCCAATGTGGGTAATTGGTCATTGGAGCTTCAACCTTGGCGGCAAGACATAGACCAAGTTGTTCCCCGTATGCGCCACTTTATTGACACGGTATCGCAGGAGGATAAAGATGGGAACTGGTATAAAGCTTCTTTGCAGATGGTCTGGTCTGGCTACACGCACCGAAGCAAGCTTTGGACTGACCCAAAACAGGAACTTAAACACCTTGATGACTTACTCATAGCTACGCATCCAGAAGTACTCTTAGTGAGCCAGTGTGAGCCCGGCGTATTTAAGAAGAACGCTTACGCACGGTTCAAAAAATATAAGGAGCTACAAGCATGACTTACAAATATCCTAACGTGGACTTGAGTTTCGATGGCTTGGAGGTAACAGTACAGCCGTTTTTGGCGCAGCTTGTGGATGCCATAGCTGTTAAGTATCCGACATGGTTATTGATTGGCACTAGAGGTACTGAGTTTGACAACAAAGTCTTGGTGCGCAGTTTTAAAGTAATGAACAACAATAACCCACGCGAGGAAATTGGAGTTATTGGCGTGGGGCATCGGTACGGCAAGTCAGGGCAGAAAGAGCTAGTGTTTGAGATTAGCTGTCAACGCCTATTGATGGCGCGGGATCGTGGCTCGCAGCTACGCACCAAGGAGTTAAAAATTGCAATGAAAGCGGTAAAGCAGCACTTCACACCCCTACCAGTAGCAGCATTGCTAGATGAGGTACGTAACAAAGCGAGTGACTTTGTGCGCTCCACCATCCATCGGTATGGCAACAATCTTTCACATACGCGCAATAAAGCATATTCAGTTATGCAACACTACATTAAGAGTAACGTACAAGCTTTTATGGCTACGTTAGCAGCACCAGAGCAAGAGCTTATGAATACTTTATTAGAGCAAGAGACCGCGCTTGACTACATCAACGCACTAGAAACAGAAATTAAAACAGACAAAGTGTTGACAGTGTTAACCGAAGATGATAAATATGTAGTACGATATGATGGACGTATCTCTGTATGGGATAGTGAGGAGCTTCCGTACACGGTGAGACAACGCATCGGTATGTTGAAACTGACTGACCCCAATATTGTAGTGGAGGGGGTAGGTATAAAAGTAAAGCAAGGCTTTATAGTAGCGTCGCCGCCCGAAGGATTTGAATTCGGTTTAAAGGAGGATAGTGATGCAGTGCCCGAAATGTAAGACTAATCGTACTTACGTAACCACAACAGTGAACTACACCGCAACCCAGATATTGCGGTACAGAAAATGCCACGGATGTGCGCACAGATTTTCTACTATGGAGGTGCTCACTGACACGCTACCAAAACCAGTAGGGGCAAATGCCTTAGATTCTCACGCGTTTCCTAAGTTGAAACCCTCGCTTACAAGGCAAGACCGCGCACTGATAGAAAAGATAAAGGCTGACATACAAAGAAAGGAGTGACCATGCTACGAAACGGACAGTTTATAAAAGAAGAACCGCCGAAGATCGGTGCACATTACACGCCCAAAGCAGGGCTCTTACCAACACCAGAGGAGAGGCTGGTGCAGGACGTGCTGCTAGGGTACAAGAACCAGTCACAATCATTTTTGTCACGCGTATTCGGCGTGATGCTACGAGTGTAAAACCAACCAAGGAGAATAACTATGCAAGCTGCACGACTACTTACCCCTATGCAAGTAATGATACTGATGGAAGCGACTGAAGTGAAGCCACTGCAAGCCAAAAACAAAGCGATTGACGAAGCCATCGAGCGCATCAAACAGCAAAGCCCTGAGAAGTTCTTTCACTACGGCAAGGACAAGAACAAGGACAAGCCTGACCCCGCCATGAGTAACCGTGTATTCTACGATGAGCCGTATTCTTTGGCTATTGCTAAGGGTGATTATGCAGAACACAAAGTGCCGTTTTCCGGCAGCAAGCAATCTGAAATCTTTAAAGCACGGAGCAAGTTATGAGATACGAGGTTTACGACGAGGAAGGCAAGCTCTTCCGCAAGTTTTGGTACAGAGAAGAAGCTGAGCGTTTTGTGCAAGGTGGCTGGAAGCTAGTCACTAAGACTAAGCACAGAGATGCAAAGCCGACACCCGAGACACATGGGGAAGCTTTGGTATGAAGCCGCCTGAGATCATAGCCGTGGCGTTCTACGTAGCGATAGCTATGTTCAGTTTGTACTACGGCACAAGGGTAATCATGGACGAGCCGCAGATCATGTGTGGCGTGGCTGAGATCAGCCCTGACTTTAGTGCGGAAGATAGAGCGCGATGCAGACAGATGAGGGGGCATAAGTTATGACATGGGATGAATACAACAAACTCTTTCACAAGACACAGGCTAATTTGGTAGCGTTTCAACCGCTGATGCAGTGTGACCATGAAGTTATAAAAATGATTGAAGCAGCAGTGGAAGCAGAGCGCGAGGCGTGTGCGAAGGTGTGTGATGTGTTTGCTGTATCTGCTTTTGATGATGAAGCAGGAATTGCGTTGAACATTCAAAAATCTATACGCGCAAGGGGGCAGGGATGACTGATGACATAGGAGATCGGTTCGCGCACCGGCTGGCGATCATGCTGGAGTGCGCCCTGCTTAACCCTACGGACACATGGAATGATGCTCATGCGCTGCTGGACGAGTACCACAAGGCATTACGTGAGCGTGATGATGCAATGGGTACTCCTTACGTTTCTGGCTTTGGAAAGGATTGATATGAGTGGAGATCACAACATGAACCAATTTACATACGGCAAAGCCATCATTGGCGGAGAACACAATATTACCCAAAAGCAAGACATTGAGCACTACAAAAGCCAGATCGAGCGCCAATGTGTTGAGATGCAGTGCACGCTAGACTTGCTGAAAGCCACAGTTGAAACGCTACGGATGCGCCTCAAGCCAGTAATAGCAGATGCACCGATGCGTACAGCAGATCATGACTTGCCGCCAGTGGCTTCACCGCTTGGCTTGTCCATCAATCAATACCGACAGCAAACAACAGCCGTCATTGATGACCTTGCCCACATTATCGAAAGCCTTGAGATATGAACAACCAAAACGTAATCGCACTACCAGCATCAATAAACTTCACACCAGAACAGGCGTTGCAGTCTGCTTTGAACGAATCGCTTACGGATGTGTTGATTATTGGGTACGACAATGAGGGTGAGTTGGTTATACGCTCATCAAAAATGAGTCGCATGGATGCCTTGTGGATGACAGAGAAGGCGAAAGAGTGGGCGTTGCGAGGTGGGTTATGAAACCTGTAGCGTGGATAAAGATACGCGAGTTATCGTACATGAAAGCCGTAGCACAACACGGCAAAGACGACTGGCAAACTAATCTTGGTTTGAAACCTGAACCAGATGACGAGGGCTTATATACAGAGACGCAGGTGCAACGGATGATTGAGTTGCTTGAACGCTGCGAGAACGAGATGCGCTACGCCGGATGGACTAAGTACGAGTCTGACAACAGCGCAAGGAACGGCGTGTACGAACAGGTGAAGGAGTTTTTGGAATGAGAGAAAAACGGATGACTGTCACAAATAAAAGGCTGGCTGAAATACTGACCACGGCGATGGAGAAGCCTGAGATAGCAAACGCCCTGATACAGCGCGTGATAAACACACTGAATAAACAGGAGCAGCGCGAATGGCAAGGGCTGACGGAGAATGAAATCAAACACCTTTGGTACGAAGCGTGTCAGACAAATCTTGAATTAACTTCACAACTTATTGTGCATTTGGCTAGAAACATCGAAGCCAAGTTGAAGGAGAGGAACACGTGAGCAACTTTATTGCTGGCGTTCTTTGTTGTCTGTTTGCGCCACTTGCATGGTTATGCCGTGTGTGTAAACACCCTTTTAGGTCAGAGTGGGACGAGCGAAGCGAGGGTTTATATGACCATTGTGTTGTGTGCGGGACGCTGATAAAGCAGGAGAAGAACAGTGCCTGACATAAAACTATACGACTACCAGCGAGAGCCGCAAAACCCGCGAGTTAAGTACACAGTGAGTTATCCGATGCCAGAAAAGAAGTCGGACTCACTACGGTGCAACGCCCCGTGGGTGGATAACCATATGCTCTGCTGCTACTTCGATGATAACGAGAAACTTATTGGCGCTAGGTTTGTGTACAAGAACGGGGCGTATGTGGACTTGATAAAAGTGGAGGACTTATGATCGACGCAAGAAAATTACAGTGTTACACGATGGCGTACAGGTTGCGCGGGTACGCCGAGGGACTGGACGAAGACAGGCATGAAGCGTTAGTTTCTATGCTGATGAAAGCAGCAATGTTATTAGAAGAAACGTGGGACGATTACCAATCCACATTACCACCAGACCAACGAGTAGGGAGTTAGGATGAAAGCATTTCCCAACATGACAAATCAACAAGGCATGGACTTGCGCGATTACTTTGCGGCACAGGCGATGAATGGCTTGATACATCATTTTGATTTCGGCACATTCAGAGATGACCCGCTGCGGGTTGCAAGATGGGCATACGATGCAGCAGACGCAATGATGAAAGCAAGGGAGGAGAGATGAAAACTATAGAACAACTAGCAGACTATCTGGACGACAACGCACGCAACGAATTAGATAACGCAGCGGCAACGGCGCTACGTAAGCACAGCAAACTATTTAAGGTTGCACATGAGATGGTATCCGCAAAGACTCATGAGCACAGCAAGGCAGCGTATGTAGAAATGGTAGACTTAATTAAGGGGAAGGCGCATGACTGAAGTAGTAAGGCGTAAGCGTGCGAAGCCAGCAATGAAGATGCTAAGCGTGCGTATGCCGGAGTACGTTATCAAGTATTTCTTCGATAACTACCCAAATGGCAGTAAGGAAATAAGAAGTTTGTTGGAAGAGTATGTCAATCACAAATTAGGAGCTAACCATGAAAAGAAGGACTAAAGCAGCAAAGCTGACCAAGTACATGCAAGAGAACCCAAACGCACCCGTAGCGGAGCTTATGGAAAAGTTTAAGGCATCAAAGCAATCCATCTACAACACGCGTTACAGAATTCGTAAGCAGCACAGACAAGATAATAAAATAACGATAACGGCTACGCAAGTAGCAATAGCTAACAAGCTGGGTCTGACCGCAGAGCAGTACGCTAAGGAACGGGCTAAGTTGAATCCTAAGATTCGTTTGGCTGCAATGGTTTCGTCAAACACATCTGTTCATGATGTAGTCAATCACCCTGCGCACTACACAGATGGTGGCATCGAGACAATAGACTTCATCGAAGCGAAGCGGCTCGGCTATCACCTTGGCAATGTTGTGAAATATATTTGCCGCGCTGGTAAGAAAGGCACTAACATGGGGTTGCAAGATTTGCAGAAAGCACGGTGGTATCTTGACCGCGCTATCGAGAAGAACGAGATCAACCCACCTACGAGGTAACTATGCCAGCCACACCAGAGAGCAAAGTTAAGGCCGCAGTCGTCAAGCTGATTAAGCAATACGGTGCATACTATTTCTTTCCAGCTACGCACGGCTACGGTCGCTCTGGTGTGCCTGACATTATCTGCTGCGTCAAAGGCAAGTTCTTAGCCATAGAGTGCAAAGCCCAAGGCAAGCTACCCACTGCACTACAAGACAGAGAGATCAACGCTATACGTACGGCGCAAGGCATAGCTGCTGTGGCTAGGGAGTCAAACCTTGACATGATCGAGCAGATATTGAAGGAGCTAACAGATGACAAAAAAAGTAACAATACATAGGAACGTACCATGTGAAGCAGTGGCGCTATTGATGCAGCGCATGGATTCACACCCAGAAGAATTTGCGCTTCATAGTTCTAGCAAGTGGCATTCGTTTTTAACTGTAGTAAAGAAACGAGTAGTGGACGGCGACAAAGACGCGCTTATTATTCTAGATAATTTTGAATGCGAGATGGTATGGAATAAATTTCGTGTAGTGGGCAAGCACCAATTACACTCTTTTGTTATGAAGAAAATATTAGAAGGTTCCAACGTAGAATGAAAATAATTGCACTGGACTTCGAGACGTACTACGACAAAGAGTACAGCCTCAGCAAGATAACCACTGAGGAGTACATACGTGATGCACGGTTTGAGACTATAGGAGTAGGGGTAAAAGAAGATGGACAAGATGCAGTGTGGGTATCAGGTACACACGACAAAATCAAAAAGTATTTGGATTCGCTCAACCTGCACGAGCATCTGGTGCTGGCTCATAACGCTATGTTTGATGCCGCTATTCTTAATTGGCGTTTTGACATTCGCCCTCGGGGTTGGCTTGACACGCTTAGCATGGCGCGTGCTCTGCATACCATTGAGGTGGGGGGTTCCCTCGCTGCACTCGCTACGTATTACAAGCTGGGTGAAAAAGGAACAGAGGTCGTCCAAGCTCTCGGTAAGAGGCGCACGGACTTTACGGCGGTAGACTTAGCTGCGTATGGGGAGTACTGCAAGAACGACTGTGAGCTGACGCTAGAACTGTTCAGGATACTGTCGCAGGGGTATAACCCGACTGAGCTTAAGTTGATCGACCTGACCATTCGCATGTTCTCGGAGCCAGTGCTTGAGTTGGGCGCAAACATACTGCTCGACCATATTCACGAGGTGCAGGTAAAGAAGAAAGAGTTGCTGGACTCGGTGACGATGGTGGACAAGGATCAGCTAATGAGTAACCACAAGCTGGCTGCGACCCTAAAGCTGTTCGGGGTTAACCCACCTACGAAGATAAGCCCAACCACAGGCAAAGAGACGTATGCTTTCTCCAAAACGGATGAAGGATTCAAGGCGCTGCTGGAACACGAGGACTTAAAGGTTCAGGCTATTGCTGCTGCGCGGCTAGGTGTTAAGTCTACGCTGGAGGAGACCCGCACCCAACGCTTCATTGAGATCGCCGCCAGAGGATCAATGCCAGTTCCCCTACGCTACTACGCTGCCCACACGGGACGGTGGGGTGGCGACGACAAACTCAACCTGCAAAACCTGCCACGGAAGTCGCCCCTGAAGTCCGCCATCACTGCGCCATCTGGTTACATGATGATCGACGCTGACTCTTCCCAGATTGAGGCGCGGACGCTGGCGTGGCTGGCGGGGCAGGATGACCTTGTGACTGCGTTCGAAGCTGGAGAGGACGTGTACAAGATCATGGCCTCGGCTATCTACAACAAGCCTACACACGCCATAACCCAGCCTGAGCGTTTTGTTGGAAAGACAACTATTCTTGGTTGTGGCTATGGCATGGGTGCGGCTAAGTTTCAGGCGCAGCTAAAAAACTTTCTTGTGGATATTGAGCTTGACGAGTGCAAGCGCATCATTGATACATACCGGCGTACATACCCGCAGATCACTGCGTTCTGGAAGACAGCCAATAAGGCTCTGGACTATGTGCGTGACAACCAGTCGTTTGAGTTCGGGCGTGACGGCATCCTTAAAGTTGACGGGGCGAAAGGCATCCTTCTGCCTAACGGCTTGTACCTTAAATACCCCAACATACGGCAGGTACAAAAAGATGACGGATCGTCGGAAACCGTGTACGATACAAAGAGGGGGAAAGCAACCATACCGAATAGGATATACGGCGGTAAGGTGACAGAGAACGTCTGCCAAGCCCTAGCTAGAATTGCTATCGGTGACCAGATGCTGAAGATCGCCAGAAAGTACAAGGTGGTGATGACGGTGCATGACGCTGTTGCTTGCATAGTCCCTGAAGACGAAGTCACTCGCGCTGTTGAATACGTCGAGTTGTGTATGAGGATAAGACCTGATTGGGCACCTGACCTGCCGTTGAACTGCGAGTCTGGTCATGGAAAAAGTTATGGGGAGTGTTAGTGATAGTTGAATCTATAGATGTAAAAAAGATATGGCGCACTATAAATGAGTGGTGGGCTAAGTCTATGATAGCTGTGCTGCTGTTTGTGATTGGCATGTGGATAGGCGTGGTCAACACGGAGAGCCGTATCGCTGCAGATTGTAAGTTCGCTGGCGCGTTCCGTGTAGAAATTCAAGCATTTATCTGCCAGAGGAAGCTATGAAGAAACCAAAACCTTTAAGTCAGTGTGACGCATGTTTTCATGCTTGGGCATCCCGTGAGTATAGCAAATTACCAGAAGGCCAAGACTTTCCTGCGGATGATGAATTCATGTATGAGGTGTGGCTTGCAGCGTGGCGCAGTGCTTACTCTGCTGGGATTATGCGGGGGCAGCAGCAAGGGCGGCAGCAAATTGAGCAGTTCAATTACGCAGCGCGTAGGCCAATGTCTTATTCCACAATGGAAGAGTTGTTTGAAGGTTGTAAAAACGGGCGCGAGTATGGTTTAAAAATAGAACGATGGCACGGCATTTTTCCTGATGATTGGGACAGAGAATTGGATGCGTGGCACGTGAAACGGTATGGGCACAAAATATGATTCCAGCATGGTCTTACAGCAGTATCAAAACCTTCGATCAGTGTCCGAAGAAGTACCACCACCTACGTATACTTAAAGATTTCAAAGATGAGGACTCGGTTGCGACTGTCTATGGCAAGGAGCTTCATACTGCGGCGGAGGAGTTTATCCGAGATGGAACCCCGATCCCAGCTAAGTTTGGCTTTGTGGCGGAAACTTTGGAGGCGCTTAAAAAAATCGAGGGGGAGAAGCACTGTGAAATCAAGCTGGGTATTGCGAAACGCAACGGTAAGTTCGTTCCGTGCGACTTCTTTGCCAAGGATGTCTGGTGGCGAGGCATAGCAGACTTACTTATCATCAACGAGGAAAAGCAAACTGCGTATCTGGTGGACTACAAGACCAGCAAGAATGCCAAGTATGCCGACACCAAGCAGCTAGACCTACTGGCCGGTGCAGTCTTTACGCACTACCCCAAGATCATGGAGATCAAGTCGGCACTGCTCTTTGTGGTTAGCAACGAGATGGTAAAGAAGAAGCACGAGTTCATGATGCAGTCGTCGTACTTAAACTCTATGGAGCCTGAGCTTACTCGGCTTGAAGCAGCAATCAAGACTAACGTATGGAACCCGAACTCAGGGCCGCTATGTAAGTTCTGCCCTGTGACTAGCTGTGCACACAATAGGAAAGGATAGCAATGGTAAAAGGATTATCAGAAAACGGATGGGACGTGATGTGCAATATCTCACAGATTGTGATTGACGTTGATTCGCGCATGGGGCATTTGTATTTGCCCGAATTAAACGTGCCGGATATGAAAAGCACGATCAACTGCTTTACAAACGTAGACCCCGAGTGCAGCAGAATCAACACCTACGTCAACGGTGTGCCTGATGTCATTTATGTAAAAACTGAGAGTGAATGGCACGTAGAGTACCCTGACGAAATGGCTGATTACGAATACGAAGAATATCCTGAAGAGCATGAGTACCAGAGTATAGTTGACAACATACAAAAGAAGTACCCCGAGCTGACTCAATTTGGTTTTGGTGGTAAAGGCGGTATTCGCCCAGCCGCAGTGCAGGAATGTATTAAGTGGTTATTGCAACATGATGGTTTAGAGCGCCGCAAAACCGTCAATACAAAAGTATCTAGCTATACGTGGAAACATGTAGTAGAGCGCTATTGCAATAGTTACATTACAAATGGAGAATTTATTTGCGCGGCTTTGCACTTAGGATATAAGATGAAAAAATCTAATGGGCCAAATGCGTGGTTCAACATTAGAGACAGAACTAAACAATAACCAATCAAACAAAGGTGACATTATGCCTTACGTAACCAAGAAACGCCCATACAAAAAAGAATACGAACAACAACTCGCACGAGGTGAGCATGAAGATCGTATGGAACGGCAACGTGCCCGTAATGAAATGGACAAGAAAGGTGTTAAACGCGCCGGGAAAGATATTGACCATGTGGTGCCGCTTTCAAAGGGCGGTACGAATGCGCCATCAAATCTGAAGCTCAAGAAGCCCAGTGCGAATCGTTCGTTTAGCCGTAACCCAGACCACACCGTTAAAAAGAATGCGTCGAAAAAATAATGCAAATCGTAGACAACAAACTCATCGTCGTTCGCACTAGGAGGCCGCATTTGGTCACAGAAGCAATTACAAAAAGCAAAGTGATTGGAAGGCTCCCTGACGGGCTGCATGACGTTGCTGTTTATTTTGGACTTAAAGAAGTACAGGCACTGACTAATCTCAAGATCAAGGGCGTGCCATCGACGATCAACCGTGACTACAACTGGCCGGGGCAATACAAACCGTTCGCGCACCAGAAAGAAACTGCTGCGTTCTTGACCCTGCGTAAACGTGCATTCTGTTTCAACGAGCAAGGCACAGGCAAAACGGCTGCAGTTATCTGGGCGGCTGACTATCTTATGAAGCTAGGTGCCATTCGCCGTGTGCTGATTATCTGCCCTCTGTCTATTATGAAATCCGCATGGCAGCAAGACTTGTTCAAGTTCGCCGTACATCGTAGCTGCGACATAGCGTACGGCAAGCGTGACCAGCGCGTTAAGGTTATCCAAGCAGGGGCTGAGTTTGTCGTCGTGAACTTCGACGGGCTGGAGATCATCAAGGACGAGGTAGCCAACGGTGGGTTTGACTTGATCGTTGTTGATGAAGCCTCTGCGTATAAGAACATACAGACTAATCGTTGGAAGACTTTGAAGTCTTTACTGACCCCTGACATGTGGTTGTGGATGCTGACGGGTACACCTGCTGCGCAGTCTCCTGTCGATGCGTTTGGTCTGGCTAAACTAATTAACCCCGACGGTATCCCTAAGTTCTTTGGGCAGTTCCGCGACAAGGTCATGGACAAGCTCGGGCAATTCAGATGGGTGCCTCGGAAAGACGCAGACACAACAGTGCATAACGCATTACAACCTGCAATTCGGTTTGAAAAAGCGCAGTGTCTTGACCTGCCAGATGTTACGCATGTGGAACGTGAAGCACCGCTCACCGCACAGCAAGAAAAGTATTACAAAACGCTTAAGCAGTTAATGGTTATGCAAGCAGGAGGAGAAGAAGTTACGTCAGTCAACGCTGCGGTGCAGCTAAACAAGCTACTGCAAATATCTGGCGGTGCGGTTTATTCAGATACTAGAGAAGTTATTGAGTTTGACGTATCCAACCGCTTAAACGTCATTCAGGAAGTCATTGAAGAAGCCAGCCACAAGGTGCTGGTGTTCGTGCCATTCACGCATACGATTCAGTTACTTAAGAATCATCTGACTAAGTCTGGTATCACGTGTGACATTATTAGCGGACAGGTAACAGTCAACCGACGCAACGACATTATCAAACAGTTTCAAGAACAACCAGACCCCAAGGTGTTAATCATTCAGCCACAAGCTGCATCACATGGATTGACACTGACGGCGGCAAATGTAGTAATCTGGTACGCCCCGGTGACAAGTGTGGAAACGTACCTACAAGCAAACGCACGCATCAATCGCCCCGGCCAAAAGAATGCCATGACAGTGGTGCACATCAAGGGCAGCGAGGTGGAGCGGCGTATGTATAGGATGCTACAAGGAAACATTTCCAACCATAACAAGATTATTGAACTATACAAACAAGAACTTTCAGAAAAGTAGTTGACAATGTCAAGTCATGGTGTATAGTGGTTTACGTTTGACAAGCCAAGCGGTGGGTGGCGCTAATAACTACCGCAGTGGGGGCAGGGTGATCCTTTCGTAGCACTCCAAGTGCCCTGTGACCCCACAATAACGAGAAGGAGCTAAAGTGGATTTATCAGATTACCCAGCAGATAAGCTGGCGGGACTGTATCTCAAAATCCGGGACAAGCGCGATGCCTTGACTCGGGAGTACGAAGAAAAACATAAAGAGCTTCAAGAACAGCTAGACATCGTAGCTGATGAAATGCTTGAGCTATGTAAAGAGAACGGTGCTGACAGCATCAAAACCCCAGCAGGTACGATAATGCGCAGCGTTGCTACGCGGTATTGGACTAATGACTGGGACTCTATGTATAACTTCATCAAGGAAAACGACGCACTCGGACTCTTTGAGAAGCGCATACACCAAGTCAACATGAAGCAGTTTCTGGAAGAGAATCCAGATTCTTTCCCGCCCAACATGTTGGTCGATAGCAAGTACAAGATAATTGTGCGCCGTAGTAAATCTTAACCCTCTCAGGAGAATATCAATGAGCAATGAAGTATCTATTTTTAAGAGCCGCGACGTAGCGGTCACAGGTAAGAAAGCACCAAGCGCACTGACCCAGTCGTTGATGAAGGGCGGCGCAAAGCTTAAGCGTATCTCGCCACGTAACGGTATGTTTGTTCGTGTAGTTAACGGTGACACAGCGGGTAAGCTTAAAGCACCACTGCGTGTAGTCATCGTCGGCGTAGCACCGGATGTGCAGCGTACCTTTTACATTAAGGCGTATGACCCCAACGCGGAACCCACTGCGCCTGACTGCTGGACTAACGACGGCAGAAAGCCCGATGCTAGTATCAAAGCACCGCAAGGCAAGAACTGCGAAACCTGCCCACAGAATGTTAAGGGCTCGGGGCAAGGTGAAACACGTGCATGTCGCTTCAAGCGTCGCTTGGCAGTCATCCTGCCAGAAGAGGTAGGCGGCAATAACGAAGGTGACATCTATCAACTGGAAGTCGCATCGAAGTCTATCTTCGGTAAAGGTGTGGGTCAGGTATTCCCATTGAACGCTTACATCGACTACGTTATTGCTAATGGCGAGAACATCGACGGTGTCGTAACCGAGATTGATTTCAATGAGAACAACAATAACCAGTCAGTGCTGTTCCGTGCTGTGGACTTTGTCTCTTCAGATTCTGACCTAGTCGGAGTCGTCAATACCGCAGTGGAATCACCAGACGTGCACAAGGCTATCGTGCTGAACGTCGCTGCTGTTGACAAAGGTGAGGGTAACAATGACGAAGACTTTGAAACAAAAGCTCCCGCTGCTAAGCAGGTGGTCGCCGATGAGGAAGCTGAGCCGGTGGCTGAGCCTACAAAGCGTGCGTCAAAAAAGGCGGAAGTCCCAGCAGCTACGACAAAGAAAAGCCTCGCGGACGTTGTGAGTGCATGGAGCGATGACGAATAATGAGCTATGGATACAGCCAGCATATCGCTGACCTTAACAAACGAGCCAATGCTTCGTCGTTGGGGGTGGCGCTTGGGCGTGCTTGTATCAACACTCATTTTCCTGTGACCGATATAGCGGCAAAGCTAGGTGTAAGCCGCACGACCATTTACAACTGGTTCACAGGAGTTTGCTTACCGCACCCGAAGTACCATGCAGCGATTAATAAGTTGTTGAAGCGATTCAGCTAAGCGCGACCGCACGAAGCGGTCATGTGGGGAGGAGCGATCCTCCCCTTTTTTACCCTAGAAAAAACATGACAGACTTTGACTTGCTCGATACAGTGCTCGCCCCCGATGGGTGGTTCGCTGTTGTTGGCATCAGGGGTAAGTCTGTGCAGCAGGAGTTAGTCCAAACACGAGAAGAGGTAGACGAATTAACGCAACGGTTTTTGGCTGATAAGCGCAATGTGTACTTCGGTTGCGCCAAGTACGAAACCAACGCTAATCGTAAACAGGAGAATGCAAAGTACTTCAAGGCATTCTGGATGGACATCGACTGCGGGCCAGATAAAGGCACCCCTGACC
>Ga0315909_10004993_pt1 | contig 15404 bp, 17 predicted proteins | sample LakEriMetagenome_11_FD_203527 | JGI IMG/M metagenome (GOLD analysis project Ga0315909, IMG submission 203527) | Freshwater fungal communities from buoy surface, Lake Erie, Ohio, United States - Buoy 2 MA125 | ecosystem: Environmental > Aquatic > Freshwater > Lake | place: USA: Lake Erie, Ohio...
CGACATATCTACATGTCGTGACAGGTGTGACATATTTGCAACACTGCAACACCGGTCTGTTGCATAAATGTCACAGGGGATCAGGGTGTGGCAGGAGTGCAACAGTGTTGCACGTGAAACACAATAGCCCCAGAACCAATAGGGCTATGGAAAATGTGGTTATTGGCACGGAAAGCACACTAAATCGGACGCAACCATAGCGCGAGTTAACCAATCAATCGCCCCAAAACGACGTGATAGCTGGCCCACGATCCGCGCGAGACCCCACCCCAAAAACGCGGCGGCTTCGCAAAATATTGATATACCACCCTCCCATATCGACCAAAAACTAAGGGTCTCTAAACTATGGTCCAGAAAGACCCCCCTTTGTTTTTTTCACGCAATGGGTGGGTATCTATATTACAAAATATTTCAGGGGGCTGTTAACGGGGAGTCTATTGGGGGTCTAAGTAGATATCTCCCTAGTAGTGGCTAGAGATATATCTTTAATAGATATCTTTAAAGATATATCTCTTATAGATATCCATTAAGGATATCTTTTATAGATATCTCTAATGATACTATAGCCACCGGCTGAGGACGATAGTGTACCATATTTTCTTGTCTTTGTAAAGGGGTCCATGATAAAATTTTTGAAAGGAAGTGAAAGAAAGGAAAAGATGGAAGAAGAAAAAAAGACTACTGGCACTGCTGACACTGTTTCTTTGTCTTCCGATCAAGGGGACTCACCAGAACTACGTAGAGAGCGCAAGCTTGTAAAACTTCGTGAGAACATGCGAAAGGCGCGTGCGGCACGAGACGCCAACAAGATCAAGAGGCAGCAGGCAAGGAGGCAACTACAGGCCCAGAAGGAAGAGGAAAGGCTGCGCCGAGAGCAGTTGGAGAAAGAGGAGGCTCTGAGAAGGGCATCGGAGGAGGCTGAAATTGGCCTTCCGGAGGGCGAAGAGGATCGGGCTGCGGTGGTGCTGGCCTACGGGTCTCTTTCGGCGTCCCTGCGCCAATTGGTGGATAAGGAGGCACGTCGCAGCTTCATTGTCTTCATTCGAAAGATGGCTCCGAAGGTTGTCGATGGCTTCAAGATGGGCAGGCACATCGAAGTCATTGCCAACGAGTTGCAGAATGTGGTCGATGGAAAGACAAAGAGATTGATGGTCTTCCTGCCACCACGATCCAGCAAGTCGGTCATCTGCTCGAAGTTGTTCCCTGCATGGTACATTGGCAGGAATCCGAAGCACGAGATCATGACCATCAGCCACTCGGATCAGTTGGCTAGTGACTTCGGTAGATCAGTTCGAGATATTGTTGGCGACGCTGAGTTTGGCTCTGTCTTTACCGGAGTTGATCTTCGACAGGACGTAAGGGCTTCCGGCAAGTGGATGACCAACAAGAATGGTTCATACTATGCTGCTGGTGTCCGTAGCCAGATTGCAGGTCGTGGTGCCCACATCGCCATATTGGACGATGCCATGTCAGAAGAAGATGCCATTTCTCCTGCTGGCAGGAAATACATCAAGGAATGGTGGCCTTCGGGCTTGCGTACACGCTTGATGCCCAATGGCTCGATCATCATCATCAATACTCGATACCACCATGATGATCTCTGTGGCTGGCTTCTTCGTCAAGAGGAGAAGATGGACATTCCGTTCTCGAAGAGGTGGAACGTCATCAAGATCCCTGCATGGCTGGACCGCCACTCTGCAAAGCTTTTGGACCTGCCGGAAGGATCAAGTTACTTTCCAGAATGGAAGCCAAGGGAAATATTGGAGCTTGACGAAGAGGAGATTCGAGCAACCAACGGCAGCAGGTACTGGGAAAGCCTGTACATGCAGAATCCTACTCCGGATGAGGGTGGGATCATCAAGAAGTCGTGGCTCAACTGGTGGGAGGCACCGGAGCCACCACGATGTGACTTCATTATCCAGACCTACGATACGGCATTCTCGACAAAGACGACGGCAGACAACAGCGTCATCCAGACTTGGGGAATCTTCAACTCGTTGGATACGAGCGAGTTGAATGGGGTGGAAAAGGTTGTCACCAACCTGATTCTTTTGGGTAATGTAAAGGGGCGATTTGAGTATCCGGATCTACGAAGGATGGCGGCTAGCGAGTACAGGAAACATAGGCCAGATGTCTGCATCGTTGAAAAGAAGGCAAGTGGCCAGTCGTTGATTCAGGACATGCGTAAGTCGGGACTGCCGGTATTGGAGTATACGCCTGACAAGGACAAGCAGTCACGGGTCTATTCCGCATCTCCAATGTTCGAGGCTGGACGAGTGTGGCTGCCAAAGGATCGCGTATGGGCAATTGACTTGTCTGATGAGTTGCTTTCTTTTCCCTATGCACAGCACGATGACCAAGTCGATGCATGCGTGATGGCTGTCCATTATGTGAAGGAAAGCTGGCGTCTCCTGCATCCGGAAGACCGTAACTGGGAAGATGAGTTGAATAGCCGAAAGCCAAAGCGCGTTGCATACTGGCGTGTTTGATGATATTCTTCTTTGATTGAAATGAGTGCATTGTCCGATATTCTGGGAATGGTTGTAAGGGCTATTCCAAAGAAGGCTGCACCAAAGACCGGCCTGAGGTCTTTGGAAGATGCAGTAGAGAATGTCCTTGTAAAGGAAGGTGATGAAGCTGCCTCAAGAGTTCTCCAGCAGGAAGGCAAGAGGATTGCTGGACAAGTCGAAGAAGGTTTGGATGTCATTCCTAAGAAGCTTGAGTATCCACAACCAAAGCAGGATTGGTGGCAGGATGAACTGGCTGAAAAGGGAACTGTTACACTGTATCATGGTGCTGACGAAAGCAGGCTGAAGAGCATCTTTCAAAAAGGTCTTCTACCGGATGAACGTGGCAAGACGTTCCTTACTCCAGATGCAGATACTGGTTTTGGCTACGCATCAATGACTGGAGGGGAAAAGGATTTCAGGAAAGCTGGTGCAAAGGCACGACACAATCCAGAAGAGAATCGTGCAGTTCTTCATCTGGAGATTCCAAAGGACTACCTTGAAAAGTATCTTTCTCCAAACCAGACAAGCAAGCTGAGTGTCGATAAACTGTTTTCTCCAGAAGCTCAAAAGTCTTTTCAACCTTATGACTTTAAGAATAACCAGCCATACTATTCACTGACTGAACTGAGTTTCGATGGTCCGATCCCCGCAGAATTCATTGTCGGGTATTCAAAGAAACCAATGATTAAGAAGGGCGCTGTAAAAAAGGAAACTGGCGGTTCATTGGTCAGCAGGAATCCATATTCAACTACATCTAGAAAACGTGGGCGCGGCTAGCGCCACTTAAAGAATGGGTAAATAGAATCATGCCACATGTAGAACGCAATCCATTTGATCCAATTGAAAAGGAAGAGCCAGAGATCGAAGTCGAGCAGACAGATCTTGCTGGCAATGAGACTTCAATCGAGATTGATCCGGTAAGTGGCGAAGTCACTGTCGAGTTTTCGTCTTCTACCGAAAAGGAAGATGAAGTTGAAGTTGAAGAGAATGGCGAAGACTTCTATCGCAACCTCTGTGATGAACTGGACGAAAGCGTTCTAGGCGATATTTCAAATACTGTCTTTGACAATCTTGAGGCAGACAAGCAGTCTCGTGCCGATTGGGAAAGCATGTTCGAAAAGGGCTTTGATCTTCTGGGCTTGAAGCTTGAGGAGACATCCGAGCCATTTGAAGGTGCCTGCACGGCAGTACATCCGGTACTGATCGAGTCAGCAGTCAAGTTCCAGTCAAAGGCTACTCAGGAACTGTTTCCGCCTGCTGGTCCCATTCGCACTCAAATTCTTGGTACCTTTACGGACCAGAAGGAACGGCAGGCCAATCGCATAAAGCAGTTCATGAACTACCAAGTAACTGAACTTATGCCCGAATACTTCGATGAAATGGAACGTATGCTGTTTCATCTGCCGCTTATTGGTTCTGCATTCAAGAAGATCTATTTCGATGAAGCACTGAATCGTCCGGTATCGGAGTTCGTGCCAATCGATCAGTTCTATGTGTCCTACTACGCGACGGATCTCCGCCGTGCCAGCAGGTACACCCATATCATCTACTACAGCCCAATTGAAATGCAGCGGGCTGTTTCTTCCGGCTTGTACAAGGATGTGTCGCTATCTGATGCCACGATTCCAAAGCAGTCCGGCATCAGCCAGAAGATCAACTCGATCATGGGCATGTCTCCTGCCAGCATGAATAATGATCCACAGTACACGCTGTACGAACAGCATTGCTACCTTGAACTTCCATTTGACAAGATGCCAGTTCCGTACATCGTGACGGTGGAAGAGGAAAGCCGAAAGGTCCTGTCCATTCGCCGCAACTATGCAAGAGAAGACAAGCGAAGGGAAAAGAAGGTCTACTTCACGCACTACAAGTTTGTGCCGGGCTTCGGTTTCTACGGCTTGGGCCTGATTCATTTCCTCGGTAACCTGACCATGACTGCAACGGCTGCAATGCGTAGCCTTGTCGATGCTGGCCAGTTTGCCAATCTGCAAGGTGGTTTCAAGGCAAAGGGTGTTCGTATCGTCGGTGCAAACGATCCTATTGCGCCCGGTGAATGGAAGGAAGTCGAGGCAGTAGGCAATGATCTCTCGAAGATGATCATTCCACTTCCATACAAGGAGCCATCACAGACACTGTTCCAGATGCTTCAGTTCATCAGTGTCGCCGCACAGAAGTTTGCGGATTCCACTGAACAGGTCATTTCCGATTCTGGCAACTATGGTCCCGTTGGCACGACGATGGCACTGCTGGAAGCCTCAAGCAAGTTCTTCAGTGCAATCCACAAGCGCCTTCATAAGTCCCAGAAGGAAGAGTTCAAGCTTCTTGCACGAATCAACTACGAGTACCTGCCGGAAGAGCAGGAGATGGATATTCCGGAAGAGACTCTCATCATTTTCAAGCAGGATTTTGATGGCAGGATCGATGTCCTTCCGGTATCCGATCCAAACATTCCATCCAATGCACACCGCATGATGATGGCTCAGATGGCAATGCAGCTAGCCCAGTCGTCTCCTCCGGGCATGTTCGATATGGAAGTCCTAAATCGGACAATCCTGCAAGCTGCAAACATGCCAAATATTGACAAGATCATGCCACAGAAGGTAGATCCTGTTGCTTTGGATCCAGTATCGGATATTGCAGCAGCAGTCAAGGGTCTTCCAATTCGTGCCTTTATTGGCCAGAATCATGATGCCCATGTGCAGGCAAAGATGATGTACCTTCAGGATCCAATGAATGGTGGAAGTCCGATCATGCAGCGAGTGGCTCCGATCATTCAGGCAAATATCCAAGAGCACATGATCATGAAGTACCAAGAGCAGGTCAATGGCGTTGCTCGCCAGATGATGACTGCTGCACAGCAGACTGGTCAGCAGACTGGCCAGAATCTTGATTCGAGCGATCCAAAGATTATTGAAATGGTCATGGCTCAAGCTGCACAGCAGGTCATGCAGGCTAATCAAGCCATGGCCCAGCAGCAGCAGGCTGCAAGCCCAGAACAGCAGATGGTCCAGCTAGAGGCACAGCGTCTCCAGATCGAGCAGGGTAAGGTTCAGGCCCAGCTAGCTAAGGAAAGCGTCGATGCTGCGATGCGTAATCGGGAACTTGATCTCAAGGAAGCCGAGATGCGTATCGACATGATGAAGGAAGGTATCAAGACCACGACGATGGTCAACGAAAAGGAAAAGGACCGTAGCGCAAAGAAGGCTATTGTTGCTCTCCAAGCCATCATGGATCTAGCACAGACACAGCAGGGTATCGAAAAGGAAAAGGCACTGAAGGCTGCTGATATCCTGACAAGCATGGCAAGAGGTCAACAGCGCCAGTAACATCTTTTCAAAATGGTTATCTATGATGAGATGGCAGTCTCTCTCAACAAAGAGATTGACAAGCTGACCAAAGTTCTTGTCTCCGGACAGGCTTCGGATTATGCTTTCTATCGAGAAATAGTTGGCAGGATCGAAGGCATCGAAAGTGCCAAGCAGATCCTGCACGACATTCTCAAAGCCCGTCTTCATAGCGATGAAGACGATTAAAAGGGAAAACAACAATAACAATAAAGGGAGCAAGTTGGATGTTTCAGGTTCAGATGGATAAGTCCATCGCAAACGATGACTGGATTAGCGAAGAGGAGGTAAAGCTTTCGGCAAAGGATCTTCCACATCTACCAGCATATCATGTAGTTGTTCGTCCGGTATCGATCAGGGCAAGGACAAAGGGTGGCGTATTTCTTCCAGACAAGGTAAAGGACGATGTGGCCTATCTGACGACTGTCGGCAAGGTTCTCAAGCTTGGTGACATGGCCTACAAGGACAAGGACAAGTTTCCCAATGGTCCTTGGTGCAAGGTTGGAGATTATGTCTGCTATGCCAAGCTTACTGGCCAGAAATTTGTGTTCAAAGGTGTGAAGCTTCTCCTGATCTATGATGATCAGGTCATCATGAAGATTGACAATCCAAAGGATCTAGATACTACATACAATCTTTCTAATTGATTTGTATACACAAATATGCTGTGCTAACATACAAGTCTTTTCAACGTAACCGTTAGTTTCGTAACTAGCGATAAAAGGGAATAAAATGAAGGTAACAGAACGTGCTCCATCGGAAGGAGCAGACAAGGTAGATACAGGTTGGTCGGCAATTGACCTCAACTCCGCGACTGGAGCAACTAAGGTAGAGTTCGAAATCGAACAGGCAGAGCAGGATAGCCAAAGGGCTTCGATACAGCCAGATGCAACGCAAGGGAAAGAAATCGTTGCGCCTGAAAAGAAAGTTTCACTCACTCAGTCATCGGATAACCTTGAAGACGCAAGCAGGGATGCATCGGGAGCAGCAGCCTCAAATGAAGACTCGCCTAAAGAACTGGACGGCATCGAAACTCGTGGTGCTCAAAAGCGCATTCGCCAGCTTATCAAGCAGCGCAAGGAACGTGATGAGCAGATTGAAAAGCTTCGTGAAGAGGTTCAGTCACTAAAGGTATATTCACAGAATCGCGACAAGGAACTTGCTTCGTCAATCAAGACAACGATTGACACGACCGAGAGCCAGCTAAAGTCTCGTATTGCATCTGCAAAGGAGCTGTTCAAGAGGGCAGCTGAGAACTCAGATACAGATGGAATGCTCCGTGCTCAGGAGGAAATGAGTGCAGCTTATTCCGAGAACACTCTTCTGGCACAGCGTAAGAAGGCTTTGGAGGACTATGACGAGACTCTGAGGCAGCAGCAGGAAAGACAAAAGCAGCAGCAGCAGGCTGTATCATCGGCACAGCCAAAGTACGATCCAAAGGCCATTCAGTGGGCATCGAAGAACGAGTGGTTTGGCAAGGACCAGATCATGACCAATGCTGCACTGTCGATTGATTCACAACTAAAGGAAGAGGGTTTTGATCCTTCCGACGACGAGTACTACTCGGAGGTTGATCAGAGACTAAAGGAACAGTTCCCACATCGATTTGGCAGCCAGAAGGCTGTTGATAATGATGAGGGTGAGGAAGAAATCGCTCCGAAGGCAGCGCAAAAGCCTTCTCAGGTGGTCGCTGGTGCGTCACGCACACCACGAGCCTCTCAGACTTCCAAGGGCAATAGCAACAAGGTCAAACTGACTCAGGAGGATGTTCGACTAGCCCAGAAGTGGGGTATTCCACTTGAAGTGTATGCAGCGGAAAAGCTGAAGGCCGAGCAGGCCAACGGCGAATACACTCTGGTACAGTAATCAAAAGCAGCGTGGAAGGAAATAAACAGATGACAACACGAGAAATCAACTCACGTTCAAGCAATACTCGGGAAAACTCGAAGAGAAAGCTCCAGTTCGAAGAGCCAAACTGGCTACACATTCCGGATTCCGTCAAGGAAAGGTTTGCAAACAGTGGAAATAGCCTGCGTTGGATTCGTATTACCCTTAAGAATGCTGAGGATTACCAGAATATCGGTAAGAGACAGGCTGAAGGGTGGGAATTTGTCACTTCAGATGAAGTTCCAGAGATGATTGCATCCTCTATCGTGAGAGAGGGTGGACGCTACGCGGGTGCAGTCTGCCGTGGAGACCTTGCTCTGGCCAAGATGCCAACAGAGCTAGCCCAGTCGCGTCAGGAATTCTACGAAAATCGCAGTAGAGAGATGGTACAGGCAGTAAATTCACAGTTGATGAACTCATCTGACAGCCGCATGCCTATCTCTAATGCAAGCAAGACCAATGTAAGCCGTGGAAAGTCGGCATCTTTCCAAGATTGACCTCAATCTGACGGTTAAATAGGTTTTGCATTTGTCAATGTCTATCAGATAAGAAAGGAAAGTGTACAAAATGTCTACTGCAAAGACACTATCCGGTCTTACTCCTTCACGCATTGCGGGTGCCGCTGCCAATACGACTGGTGCAAATGAGTATCCAGTTTCTTCAGGCTACGCTTCCAACATCTTTACGGGCGATATCGTAAAGGTCGTGAATGGGTATGTACAGGTAATTACCTCGACCGAGGATTTCGCCCGTGGCGTTTTCCAAGGTTGCCGTTATGTTCAGGATGGCGAACCAAAGTGGAGCCGTTACTGGCCCGCTAATACCTCTGCATCAGAGATCTATGCACAGGTAATGGACAATGTCAATGCAACCTACCTGATTCAGGCAGATGCATCGATGTCCATTGGCGACATCAACAGCCAGAACTTTGGGGTAACTCTCGGTGCTGGTTCAACTGTAACGGGCAAGTCAGGCTTCGGCATCAAGGCTTCCACTCGCACGACTAGCGCAGCAATGCTTCGCCCAGTTGCCGTTTGGCAGGTCGATGGCAACGATATCAACGTTGCAGCCGAGCGTGCATTCCCAGTTGTCGAGGTTCGTATTGCTCAGAACGCTGACCACTTCATTGCGGTCGTAGCCAGCGTTGGTGCAGTAACCTCTGCAACGATCTAATGAAAGGAAGGAGTAAGTAAACATGGCTATTAATCGCGCTAGTATTGCGAAAGAGCTTCTTCCCGGGCTAAATGCAGTCTTCGGTATGGAGTACAAGGACGTAGATAACGAGCATGCCGTTCTCTATGCCGTTGAGAACTCGGATCGTGCCTTCGAAGAGGAAGTCCTCTTCACGGGCTTTGGTGCCGCTCCAACGAAGGGTGAAGGCGCAGCAGTTCAGTATGACTCTGCACAGGAGAGCTATGTCGCTCGTTATACCAACGAGACCGTTGCTCTGGCCTTTGCCGTAACTGAAGAGGCTATGGAAGACAACCTGTACGACACGTTCGCGAAGCTTCGTGCCCGCGCTCTTGCTCGTGCAATGGCTAACACCAAGCAGGTCAAGGCTGCCGACGTTTTCAACAACGGCTTCAGCACCTCCTATCTTGGTGGGGATGGCGCAGCATTTTTCAGTGCTTCGCATCCAGTAGTCGGTGGTGGTAACCAGTCGAACACCTTTGGCGCAGTTGATCTTTCAGAGTCAGGTCTTGAGACCGCTCTGATCACGATTGCAAAGGCAAAGGATGATCGTGGTATCCTCATCGGCCTACAGGCCCAGTCGCTTCATATCCCACCGGATCTTATCTACACGGCAGACAAGATCCTCAACAGCACTCTGAGCACGACAACGGTAACGAACAGCACGACTGGCGTCACCAATGTCAACGACGTAAATGCAATTCGTCGTATCTCGGCAATGCCAAAGGGCTACTTCGTCAACCATCGGTTCACGGACACGAATGCCTACTTCATTCGTACCGACTGCCCCAATGGCGCGAAGATGTTTGTCCGTGCTCCTCTTGCTACGAAGATGGAGCCAGACTTCGATACGGGTAACCTTCGCTTCAAGGCTCGCGAGCGTTATTCGTTCGGTTGGTCTGACTGGCGTGGCTTCTATGGTGCTTCTGGTTCAACCTGATAAAGGTTGATATAACCAAAGCCCCGTAGGGTCAAGCCTACAACGGCAAAGGGGGCGGGATGGAAAGGGGGTAAATCTCTCTTTTTCTGTCCCGCCCTTCTTTATTTGGTCTTTACGAATACAGATGGTATAATGTAAGGATCTTCAACTTCAACAAAAGGAATAGACCATATGTCAACCACTCTTAGACAGGGACATGTAGTCGGCAGTGGTGCCGTACTTGATGTCACGGCAAGCGTAACTCTAGCCGATACTCGAATCAGGGGTATCTTTGCCAATGGCATCGGTTCCTTTCTGATTACAGGCACATCTACCGATCCATATGGAAATATTCTTGGCAATAACGTCAAGTTTGCACTTACGACGGCAGTAGATGCCAGTGACATTATCCTGCCAGAAGGTGGCATCAAGGTAAATGGCGTAGTAAAGGTTTCAGCACCAACGTCGGCAGCTACCGTAGCAATCTTCTACGGCTAATTGATTCAAGCAAAAGCCAGTCATGCCTACCTATACTTATCTGGTCAACGATATCCTGAATGCTACCGAGAATACCGGAAGCGAGTTCGTTGATTATATTCCGTATATGGTCAACAAGGCTGAGGAGAGGCTTGTAAAGGATCTTGATGACTACGGTTTGGTAACCTATACGTCGGTAGCAGTAAGTGCAAACAAGAACATTGTTACTCTTCCTACAGGAACCCGTGTAGTCAAGAACTTCAACATCAAGAGCAATGGCACGAAGATCAATCTTCTTCTTCGTACCGACGAATTCATCAATGACTATTGGCCGGTATCCGCTTCTGTTGGAGAACCCAAATACTATGCTCCACGTACTAATACAAATGTTCTCATTGCTCCAACTGCCGCTTCTACCTTCGACGGAGAGATCGTACACATCTCGCGACCGGTCACGCTAAGTTCAGCAGCAGACAGCAACTATTTCAGCGAGTACTGCTATGATCTTCTGTTCTACGGTAGCATGGTTGAAGCCCTGATGTTCCAGAAGGACTATGCAACGATGCAGGTATTTGAAGGCAAGTACAAGCAACTTCTTGAGCTTCAGCGTAACCAAGCTCGTAGGACGAGAAGAGACGACATGCAGGTTCCTGCAAGCCCTGCTGGTGGTGACAATACATTGGTTCCAAATTCAAACTGATATAAAGGGAGAAAGTTCAAATGGCTGGCCTGAAGAAAACACTTAATCTGCTGATGTCTGGCAGGACTGCTGGTGAGTCAAAGGTTGCACCTGCTCTTCGTGAGACTAAGGAATATGCCATGGGCAAGGCCAAGGGTGCTGCTGCTGGTGCTGGTGCCACTGCTGCTGGCTACGAAGGTGCCAAGATGGTCCGTGAAAAGATGAAGAGTGACGATGAATCTCGTCGTCAGTCAATGGACCCAAATGAGATGTACAGGGCAGTTCTTACACCAGATGAGATGGATGTACTTGAGGAGTATACTCGTACAAAGGCCTCAAAGGGTTCTGCCACAAAGAAGGCTATGGGTGGCAAGGTTGGTAGAGGTTGTGGTGCTGCCATGCGTGGCGGTGGTGCAGTAATGCGTAAGGGAAGGATGTGATAATAAAATGTCAAAAGTTAAAAAGCCAGCTACAACGATGAAGGATGATCCATATGCAGCGGATGTCACTTCTGGTATTGGTGGTAGCGTCGTAAAGGAAGATCCTATCCCACCTCCTCCACCACCTGCACCTCCTCCTGCTCGCAAGCCCCCAGTAGTCAAGAAGGCTATGGGCGGCAAGATTGGCAGAGGTTGTGGCGCGGCAATGCGTGGTGGTGGCGCAGTAATGAGAAAGGGAAAAAAGTAATTTACAATGCCTCTCAAGAAAGGTAAGTCAGATAAGATTATCAGCAGCAACATTAGAATGCTGGTAAAAGAGGGCAGGCCACAGAAGCAAGCTGTGGCTATTGCTCTTAGATCTGCAAATGCAAAGAGACTTGCTGAAGGTGGCCTTCCATCATTGGTCACCAGCAAGTATAATCTTCGTCAAGCGATCAATACTCGTGATGATGAGAACATGCCAATGGAAGAGCGTATTGCGGCACAGCGTGTAATGCGAAAGGTTGGCAAGACACCCGTAAGGGAAATGAAGCGTCAGATGAACCGTACTGGTGATCTGATGGTAATGAAGATGGGTGGCTATGTATCCCGAGTAAATGAAGCTGGCAACTATACAAAGCCAACGATGAGAAAGCAGCTATTCAACAGAATCAAGGCTGGTACAAAAGGCGGAGATGCTGGAGAATGGTCAGCTAGAAAGGCACAGCTTCTTGCATCGGAATACAAGAAGCGTGGTGGAGGATACAGGTAACAAATACTATGGCCAAGGGAATGATCAAGGACCCGCAAGAGAGTCTAAAGGCTTGGACAAGACAGAAGTGGCGTACAAAGTCTGGCAAGCCTTCAAAGGAAACAGGAGAGCGGTATCTTCCGGAGCAGGCAATCAAGTCACTATCTGCAAGTGAGTACGCAGCCACGACAGCAGCAAAGAGGGCTGGTACTCGAAAGGGCAAGCAGTTCGTAAAGCAGCCAAAGACAATCGCCAACAAAGTCAAGCAATTCAGAAAGTTTTAAGACGATGGCACTTACAGATTCAGAAAAGAACAAGCTACGAAAGCTGGGACTCAGTGGTCTCAACAAGCCAAAGAACACACCATCACATCCAACCAAAAAGGGTGTGGTTGCTGTTCGTGCTCCTTCTGGTGGCGTAAAGGTTATTCGCTTTGGTGACCAGAAGATGGGCCATAACTATTCACCGGAAGCCCGCAAGGCATTCAAGGATCGCCATGCAAGTAACATTGCAAAGGGTCCTCAGAGCGCAGCCTACTGGGCAAACAAGCAGTATTGGGCTGGTCCTTCAGGCTCCAAGAAGATGCCACCTAAGTCACAGCAGTACGTCAGAGGCATCAAGCGATAAATGGCTATTTCAAGATCAAGTGTAGGGAGACAGATTTCAATGCCAATGGGTAAGAAGCCAAAGCTCGGTTCGGGTGAACGATTTGCAAAGCTCACGAAGAGCATTGCAGCTAGAGGCGATGTAAAGAATCCAGCAGCAGTAGCAGCAGCAATCGGTCGCAAGAAGTATGGTGCCGAAAAGATGCAGAAGATGGCTGCTGCCGGTCGCAAGCGCAGTAAGGGCTGAGCAAGCAAGGTCAAATAAAAAGGGAGATGCCAAAGCATGTCAACTAGCGGGACATATAACTTCAGCATGGATATTGATGAAGTTATCCAAGAGGCTTTGGAAATGATTGGCGGCGAGCAGACATTGGGTAATGATCCAAAGTCTGCCCGTCGCTCCATCAATCTTCTTCTTCAAGACTGGCAGAACAGAGGCATCCTTCTGTGGTCAACAAACACTACCGTAGTTGATGTATCGACATCCGTGACTGCGTATTCTCTTTCATCAAACATGGTCGATGCAATGGAGGTCGTGGTCAATCTGAGTGCTACGGATATCCAGCTTGATCGTCTGTCGATGGAAGAGTACCTGAAGATTCCACGCAAGAGCCAGACAGGGCGTCCTACTCAGTACGCAATTCGCAGGGGAAGATCCAATCCAGAACTCTATCTGTGGCCTGTTCCGGACAATAATGACTATTCCCTCAAGATCGAGAAGATCAAGTATCTTCAAGATGTGAACAAGTCTGCTGGCCAGATTGCAGATGTATCCCGTAGATTCTTGCCATGCATGACTGCTGGGCTAGCCTATTTCATGTCAATGAAGCGAGCTGGCATCGATGGCAATCGCATCATGTTCATCAAGCAGGAATATGAGGAGCGGCTTGCTAGGGCTATGGATGAGGACAGGGAAAGAACAAGTCTTCGTATTGTACCCAAGTTGAACTTGGTGTAAAATACGGAAATGGCTACTACCAGAATAGCGCTAGGTATCTGCGACACATGTGGGTTCCAGTATCCATATCGTGAACTGAAGCGGAATAGCTATGGCTTGATGGTTTGTCCGGAAGACTATGAGGGAAGATATGATCTCAAGAACCACCCTCAGAACAGATCTCCGAATGTAAGGGATGACGAGTTTATTCGTAACCCAAGACCACCTCTGAACAACGACCGTAATATCGTCTGGAACAATGCTAATATTAACTGGGAAGACGAAACTCAATATTGGAATTTGGTGTAAGGCTTAAGGAGCAGAAATGGCTACTCTTACCGGCAAGACGATTGCCAATACATACAAGGATCTCCTTCAGGTCAGCAACAACAATGGTGGTGTTGATGGTACCCTTCGAACTGTCTCGGATGGAGAAGGTACCAACTCTGCTTTACAGCTAAGCAACAGCGCAGTCAACATTAACGGTACTTTTCAACTAAATGGGGCCACTCTTACTGCTACTGCTTCTGCTCTCAATGCGATTACGGATCTAAGTGGTGTAACAGGTTTTCCAGCTATTTCTGGTGGAACAGCAGTAGGTAGAACACTTATTGCTGGTACTGGTGTTTCAGTGGCAAACGGAGATGGACTTGCAAGCAATCCAGTCATCTCCCTTGATTCTACTGGAGTTGTATCTGCTTCATATGGTCCACATATTCTTCTTGAGGTTAATTCAAGAGGTCAGATCGTTAGTGCTGCAACTCCTGTTTCGGTAAGCGTATCGAACTTTACGGCAACCAAGTTGGCATCGACCAACAATCTTATTGGTGTTTCCGCTACATTTACAGACAAGGTTTCAGCAGCTACCTTTTTTGGCGACGGCTCAAATCTTACAAATCTTCCAACTGCTCCTGTATCCGTTTCAGCATACACAGTAAATGTCCTTACAGTAGTCAGTGCAGCAACAGTCAATGGTATCATCAGTGCAACGAACTTTGTTGGCGGTGGTGCTGGTTTGACAAACGTCAGTGCAATCTTTGCAGCTAGTGCTACCAATGCCACGAATGCAGTGAATGCTACTTCAGCAGTCTTTGCGTCTAGTGCAACAAACGCTACCAATGCCGAAAATGCCACTTCTGCTGTATTTGCAGCTAGTGCCACGAATGCTACCAATGCAGTTAGTGCAGTGTTTGCCACATCGGCAACAAATGCCACAAACGCAGTAAACGCTACATCAGCAGTATTTGCAGCATCAGCTACAAATGCAACAAATGCAGTCAACGCAACTAATGCTACTTCTGCTGTATTTGCTTCATCTGCCACAAACGCTACAAATGCAGTTAATGCTACCAATGCAACATCGGCAGTATTTGCTTCTAGTGCCACGAATGCCACTAATGCAGAAAATGCCACATCAGCGGTATTTGCAGCAAGTGCGACAAACGCAACAAATGCAGTCAATGCCACTAATGCAACATCAGCAGTATTTGCGGCTTCAGCCACAAATGCTACAACGGCGTTGAATGCTACTAATGCAACATCGGCAGTATTTGCTTCTAGCGCCACAAATTCGACAAATGCTGAAAATGCAACCTCTGCTGTATTTGCCACAAGTGCCACAAATGCTACTAATGCAGTAAGTGCTGTATTTGCAACTTCAGCTACAAATGCAACTACGGCTGTGA
>Ga0315909_10004996_pt1 | contig 15403 bp, 26 predicted proteins | sample LakEriMetagenome_11_FD_203527 | JGI IMG/M metagenome (GOLD analysis project Ga0315909, IMG submission 203527) | Freshwater fungal communities from buoy surface, Lake Erie, Ohio, United States - Buoy 2 MA125 | ecosystem: Environmental > Aquatic > Freshwater > Lake | place: USA: Lake Erie, Ohio...
CTCAACATGAATTCTACGAATGGCTCCCACTTAACATCATTACGAGTTAGAGGAAGTTGGTTTCTACGCTGAGGAGCATACACCAAGATATCAAGAGGTTTGCCAGAAGCATCACGCATAGTCTTGTCATCAGCCCATGCAGTAACTTGGTGTTCAAAACCATATCCAGAACCAAGAGATTCGAACATAGTGATTTTCTCACCAAGTCTTGGTAAACCAAGAAGGTCCTGATCAAATTCACCAATTGCAGCATCAACCAATTCAAGTTCGATACCAATTTGCAAGAAGGTAGGGCTTACAAAATCCAAGATTGGGTTATCAGACACCAATGTGAAAGTGTAAAGGAAACCTGCATTCCATGGAACTGGATCTTTTACAGCGTACCATCTTGGACCATACTGACGAGAACCTACAGAAACGATAGCGTTCTTAGAGAATTCGTTAGTGTCCAATACCACCTGAAACTCCTGACCATCAATACCTGGCTTGCTCAACTCAGCAGTGGAGCTAGGGATGTCGATGATTTTAGGGAATTTGTAAGGAACTTGAACATCCCACTTCCAAGAATCGCTGTTGTTGTCGATGTAGTAGGGAGTGGACTTGTTGATCATATCAAGGAAGTCATTGCTGTACAATGAGCTCTGAGTGTACAAGGAGATAATCTTCTTGTCGTAGTCAGCTGGCTCAGTGGAGTGGAATGATTCCAAGTGATTTGAATCAGTTAGCTTTCCTACTGCACGCTTGTCCATTGACGCAACACGGGCATAGGTAAAGCCAGTTAAACCTGGGATTGTTTGAATTGCCATTGTTTTTTACTTTTTTTTATTTAATTTATAAGAACCATGAGTTTGCTTTTCCAGCATTGCCACCAGAACCAGGTTTTTTACTGGTCTGTCTTGCGACTTCCTCAAACAACTGGGTTGACTTTTTAGTCACTCCTGTTCTTTGGATGGTAGATAGCGTAGGATCTTTTTCTAAAATCTTAAGAAGAAGTCCCAGCTTAACTTTCATAGCGTGGTTCTCAGGTCTCTTAAGTTCCAGGATAGTCTTGTCAAAATCTGTCAGGGTTTCACCTGAAGGAGTTTTGTACTTGTCTACCAAAAGGAAGTCTTGTAGTTCTGATGCCAATTTGGGGTTTAATGGAATTCCATCAAACTCCTTTGTTTTCAATTTGTCTTGGAGGACAGACTGAACGTTTTGTATATACTGATTTCGAACCATTGCTTTCTGCTGAAGTTGTTGTTCAGCTTGCTGCTCCATTTGTTGCAACTTCACTGCTTCCTTCTTAACAAGCACTTTATGATGCTTGCTAGCAACTGTTTCTAAATCACCGTAGTTTCTAAGTCTTTCAACTTCTGTGGTGACATCTTCATCATCAAATCCCTGATCTGTCAGAGCTTGTTTGATTACCCTCACTTGGTTGTCTTCGTTAGAAAGATCCAACTCAGCGAAGTTCACCACATTGTTGTATACACCAAAATAATCTTTAGGGTTTACACCCTTTACAAATATGGCATCAAACGCTTTCTGGTAATCTTCTCCAAATTGACCTATGAAGTTGTCAACAATTTCAATTGCACCTTTTTTCTTTTCTGAATTGAACTTCTCCAAGAATTGTTCAGGAGTTTCAATTACAGCATCCTCTTCATCATCATCTTGTGTAAAAACACCAAGTTTGAAAAGGTCCTTTGATAAAGAAACAAATGGTGATTCTGCAACATCATCCTCTTCTTCCTCAGCTTCTGCTTTGGCTGGTGCTGCTACAACATCTTCTTCTGTTTCTTCTTCATCATCGTCATCTCCAAGGAAGTTTTTCAAAACATCTTGTGGAGTGGATTCTTCACCATCTAGCTTCTGGACAACTTCTTTACCTTTTGATACTTCTGGTTTTTTAGGAGCTTTTGGTTCATCTGCTGTCTTTACGATTGTTTCTAACTTATCAGGATCTTCTGTAGAAGTTTCTGGAGAAAACAAATCGTCCAACAACTGTGTGTTACCTATCCCCATTTCCATAGTATCTTCAATGCCGAAGTTACCAAATGACGGAGTGTCTAGGTTGTCTGCCATATATGTAGTTAATTATTTGATTGGTTTATATGATATAAATGTACTTTCGTTTGTAAAATAATCAAATATAGAATAATCAAAATTGTTGTATTTTTGACACGTATAGCATTAATGTTAATTTTTCCATATTTTATTATTTCTTATTGTTTTTAGATGCTCTATTTGTAGCATTTATCTTAGCCACTTCAACATCATTCTTCATATTCTCTCTAGCAACATTTAGTTTTTCTTTTTCAAGTTGTAGCTTTTGCATAGCTTGAGTGTTTTTAGATTGAATGTCTTGCATCTTCAATTGATAATCTTGAGCTGCTTTAGACTGTTGTAGAGATAAGTTTGATATCTCTAATATATCAGGAGTGCCTGACTCATCAACATCTTGTGTTGCTGCTTCTCCTCTTGCAGCTGCATTAATAAGAGCTATTTCTTTCTTATTAATTCTATCTAGTTCTTTCTGATAGTTTTCATTAGCAAGTGTTTCTTGTTGTTGCTGTTGCTGAGCCTGTAGCTGGGCAGCTGCAATTTGTTGCTGTTGTTCAAGCTGTTGTTGTTGCATTTGCATCTGCTGGTCTTGCATTTGCTGCTGACGATCTTTGAGATTTTTGAATGTCTTCTTCATCTCTCTCATAGACTTAGTAGAATACAATTCTATTACATCATATAATGTGCCACCATTCTGAATGACAGCCTGAGATAGCTGACGAAGCTCATTAAACATTTGTGTATCTTCTGGTCTGTTAGTTACAAACACTTTAAGATCACGAAGCTTCAAATCATTACCATTCACTTGTATAAATGCAGATTCTCCTTCAGATGTAATATATGATAGGGTGGACATAGGCTTAGCACTTTCTATATATTGTGCAGCATCTACAATAGCTTGATATAGCTGACCTAATACATACTCGTGTGCAATGAACAGAGGCTCTGTCTGAGCGTATGACTGACTGACAGCTGTGTTGACACCTGTGGCAGATTCGCTCGCTTGTACGCTTCCTAAACGCTGTCTAGAGATGCCTATAAGTTCCCAACATTCGTTCTTTAATTGAAGAGCAAGGTTATATCTAGACTGAATTTCGTTAGTTCTTGTCAGGTCTATGTTTCTTGCAATGGTGGTGTTAGAGACAGCAGCCTTTGTGTTCTCTGGACTGTCATCATCGAATATAATACCACGCTCTCTTGCTTCCATTTCCCATACATCTAGAGCATCTTGATCATCTCCATCTTTTAGTCTAGGAACACGTCTAATGTTTACAGAGGCCACATTACCAATTTCCTTTTCTAGCAATTTATAAAGCTGATTCATACAAATGTTGTATAACACCTGGAATGGCTTCATCAAATCCACTAATGATTTAGCTTCTGTGTTCTTCACCTCGAATGTAGTGCCTATAATAGGGCAATAATTTACAATTTTAAGAGGTTTGATGTGGTAGATGTCTGGACCAATCTTTGTTCCTTGATACCACTGGTTAATCCATCCCCATTCGAGAGAGATTTGTGTAGGAATAGTGTTTGATTTGTAGTTTTCGTCAACAAGAACAGTTTGCTCATTACCCATTTCATCTAGATATGTGAGCTTACCAATCTTTCTCTTGCTAATCCAGTATGATCTAACAACAACATATTTGTATCCAAATGTAGACACGTTTGTTGTTAAGCCTAAGAAGTCTTTTAGTCCATCATTGTTCTCTTTCATCTCACTTTCAATCATCATTCTTGTCTGAAGTACAAGAGGATCGAATGTGTCGTATTGAATAGAGTCAATACCATCAGCAGCATTAGGATTGCCAAGATTGGATTCACGAACGTTGATGAGTCCGTAGTCTTGTAATGAGCTTCTTAGGTGATCAATCTCTTCTTTAGTGAGATCAGGAATAGATTCAATGATTTCAGAAAGTTCCATAACTTGCACAGTACCAGCAGCATACGCTCCTTGGTTTCTTCCTGTTGGATCAGAAATCCACTTTCTATCTGGTGTTGTAAGGAACCATGTATTCTTTGGGTTGGCCACTTCTATGTTGAATCCAAGCTTAGAGTTGTCTTCGTAGATGTGATAGAACTCTCTAGCGGAAATAAGAAGATCTCTGAATGCATCCTCTGATTTTTCTTTCAGGTTGAATTCAGCTTTCTGACATGTTAGAATATGATTAGCCCATTTCTCAGCTACAGAAGTGTAAGAATCTAGCTGATCCTTCACTTGCTCCATTGTCATTTGATTAAGCTGCTCTTCGTCAACTTCCTCACCCTGCATAGCAAGCTTCTGCAATATGTTTTGTCTAGCCTGAGAAATAATAAACTCCTGAAGAACCTCTGTCTTGAATTGTAGTTCTTCAGCTTGGCTATCATCATCAAATGCCTTTACACGAAATGTATCTGGACGCTTAGATATTTCGCCTACGAGGTTATTGATGGGAGTGGTTACAATAGAATAATGCTTAACGTATGATGGTAAGCCTAAATCTCCTTGTAAGATTTCTGTAAAAGATTTCACATCTGGCTCTTGATAAAAGTCTTCCATTCTCAGGATTCCTTTTACAAGGTCATAGTTTTTAACAAACGTGTCACGACTCTTCATATATTCTGCATACGACTTGTTTGCAAAATAATCCATCGTGTTTTTCACCCAACTCTCATCCTGTTTCTCTTTCTCTGTCTTGAATTGATCAGGGAAAATGTTAAGGTAGGCATATCGTATGGTTGCGTCCTTTGTATATCTAATGATTGCCATTATGAAAATAATTTATTTTTCCTCGTATTGAACATATTTTTAGAGCTGCTGAACAGCTTATTGTTATTTCCTTTTTTTGAATATAACGATTTAACTCGTTCATCGCTAGTTCCTCCAATCTTTCCTAATATTGGGTCCATCTTAAGTGCCTGAGCTATAGCAAGTTCTGCTGCTACAATCCTATCGAAGTTTCCCTCATCGTTGTATTGGATGATTTCCTCAAGAAGCATTGGGTCAAATATCTTACTCACCCCTGTCACTTCTTTGGTAACTCTACCATCATCATCTTTCTCAGAATAAATAATATCTTCCATATATCTTTTCAACGATGTATGTAGATAGTCAATTATTTTCTGAGCTGATCTATGAATTCCATACTCTCGTTTCACAGTAGTGTTTGGAATCACTTCTAACAACCATTGTGGTTGTTTCTCTAGATAGTGTGCATCACCTTTACTCTTCATGTATTCAATGAACGAAATATCGTCATTTTCACAAAGAGCTCTAGCGTTGTAATATTTAATCAGTAATCTAGCCTGTTCTTCCCACGTTTCCTTCTTATCAGGTCTTGCACAGTACGAAGCTACGAACATATCCTGATATTTTTCACCAGTGAGATCATGCATTCTCTTGTAAATATACACAGAACCTAGTGAAGTTGAATACTTTGCCTGCCCTTGTCTGTAGGGGTCAACTCCTGCAACGTATAATCCATAGGGAGGATTCTCTATAGGAAACTCATATATCACTATAGGAGCATCCTTTCTATCTGTACTCTTGAGAGGAAAGTTTGTTATAGGCATGTTGTCTGTAAACTCATGTCCAATCTTTCCTTCGTCACTAAATAATATAACAGGTGTTCCTGTTCTTTCGTTCTGCAATAGTCTGATTTTCTGTCTCTTAGCAGCTTCTATATCGAAGATGTTGGTGTCTTCGTTTAGGAATATGTCATCCACCTTCTGTGGGTAATACATTTTCTCTTTTAGAAACGCCACTCTATCACCAGCTTTCTTTAATCTTTCTAAGTTATCAGTGGTGATTTTGTCAGCCTTCTCTTCATTAGACACTAGCATTTTCACGTTATGAAGTTCGCTAGTTTTTGCAGCATTCACATAAGCTCCTAACGTAGAATCTTCTTTGGCTTCCATTCTATATTTGTTAGAAATAAATAGCCCATGTACACGTTTTGTATCATCTTCGTTATTGTATGTTAGGAAGTTGTAATTGTCAACATCAAACATCAATGACTTAGCGTCCATAAACCGCTTCATGTCACCCCCTGTACCTGTAAGAATTGGAGAACATCCCCATCCAAATGGTGTTGTAAAGCCAGGAACAGCAGCCTGTAAACCTCTCAAGAAAGATCCTTTACCAATCTCGTCAATAATGAGCTTACGTGGCTTTGTACCAGCAATAGCTTCTTCATTATTGCCCTCATCTAAGTTACGAATAAGAATTTGAGAGAATGGTATTCTCTCTCCTCCCTTCGTCTTTATTCCTAACGTCACTTGATTCTTCCAGTTATCCTCTACACGCTGCCATCTGAAGTATTCAGGAAGGAAGTTAAGGCCCTTGTCAAGCTTGTCTGTAATTAGTTTAATATCTGGAGCATTTAATCCAGCAATTACGTTCTGTGAGTTCTCGTCAAATGTAGCACCCCAAGCAATGTAACTAGCTTCTAAGACAGACTTAGCAAAACGTCTAATGCCCAAAATGACCAACCCACGCTTCTCAGCATGGGCTCTGTCTATTTCATTTGTAACTAACCATTCATTGTCTCTGAGAGACGGGTTTGCATATTTTTGATAGATGCGTCCTCTATCATCCATAACATCCACTTCTGTATGCCACAGATTCAAATGCCAATACAGAAAGGGATTGATGAACACACCATCCATCATAAATCCATCAAGGCACAGCTTCTTATGAAAGTCAAAGAAGGGCTTGTATTCCTCTGATGTCTTGTCAGGAACACGTGTTTGGTTAATCAACCACTCACTGTATTTAACATTTTCTAAATTCATCGTCTACCTTTAAGGAAATCTTCAGCCATTGAGCCAAGCTCACCATTACCACGTATTTCCACCTTAGATTCTTCTTTCTCTCTAAGCTTATCCACCACCTCAAGAAGAGCCAAATAGTTCTTCATGGTCTCCTGAATAAACTTACCCTGAGATTCAATGCTGGCAATCACCATAGGCAGCATTCCACCCTTAGATGTAGGCTTCCACTCAATCCTATCCTTAAGCTCGTGCATGGGATTGGCATCAACATATTGCTTCCAGCTAGAAAGTTGCTGCTCTGCCCAATCGAGCTCTGTATTAATGTATGTAGTTTTCTTTGGAGCAGCCATTACGATAGGGTTACAATACCAGCAGCAGCTGTCTTCAGCTCTGTGACAGAGGTTTGTATTGGACCACTGAGCAGCTCCTGAATTTGCTTGTTAGCAATCTCCTTTGTCTTCTCATCAATCCCAGGCGTAGCACACAATGCTGCCAATCTTTCAATAACGGACATTGATTCTTGTCCAACCATAGCTCTATTCATATTAAATTGTTTATATCCTCATCAGATAGTGTTGGTGGATCATCTTCTTCTTCAGCCTCATCAATAGGTTCGTCTGACATATAATCTTCTTGCACCACAATATTAATGACATCTTGATCTTCTCCCTGAATACCAATGATGTCAACGTAATCAGCTCCAGCATCCCATATATGTGTCAATGTATCAAGGAGCAGCTCTAAGCTGATTTTTCTAAAACGTATTTCTTTTTTATTCTGCCTCATCGATTTCCTCCTCCTGTTCTCTTGTCATCACTGGTTTCCATTTCTCTGTAGGACACGCACAAGACAGACATTTTGTTTTAGCTGACAGCGTACATCCACAATGTGTACAATGTTCGTCAAAACGTATTGTCTTGTGATGTTTAGAATGAAACTTGCATTCATTGCAAATGCTCATTCTCTCTGCTGACACTTGATCAATCTGTTCCTTTAGTCTTTCTTCTGGGAGCAGTTTGTTTTTCCAACCTTCGTAAATCTGTGTTAAGCTCATTTATCTTGTTCATTAGTATTTTACGCTTCAACAACATCTGATCAATATCATCATTCCACTTCTCCGTTTTAACATCACTATCAGAGCTGGAAATCCTATCTCTAAAACTCCTGATCTTCTCATCTAGAACATCAAGCTTTTTCTGGGCAGCTCTATCGTTCCACTTTAATGTGCCCCATCCAGAAATCTCCACTGTCTTATTCTTCTGTAGAGCTGCCAGCACACTATCAAACTGATGTTTTATCACTTGATCAACAATCTTCACATCCATTTCTAGGGACTCAGCAAGCCTTCTAACAAACCAATCCCTATGGGACATTGAATTAGGCTTTTCCTTCATGCAAAATCTTTATCTCTAATGTAATGTCACTGGAGAACTCTAATGATATTAACGGATTGACAACAATCTTTCCATCCTTCTTAAGAAGAAGATTTCTCTTCTTCAGCTTACTCACCATATTATTCACTGTAGCTCCTGTTGTCTTGTATGTTGAACAGAATTTATCTCTATTACTAGGAACAGAAATACTTCCAGAAACAGCAATGAAGGACATCAACTGAATCTCTCTGTCTGTAAGCTCCAAATCATTCAATGCAGAAAGAACAGAATAATACCTATACGACACTTCTGTGTCATTCTGTAATTCCTTCTTTAATCGTTGTACAATCATTTCCTTATTGGTTTCTAACAAATATAAAACATCCTCAACGAAAATAACAAATTTTATTATTTCTGTTTTTCAATCGAGGCCCCACCCATGTGAGTAATTAAAAAGAAGCCCCCCACCAAAATTTTCAAAATTTGGAAAAATGTTGTGTCAATAGGAGGGTAGCTTACATCATATCAAAACCCCCTGCGGGGCGTGGCATGTTGGGGTGGTCCCCATGCTGTAACCAAAACCAAAACCAAAACACACACTAAGATGGCAAAAACTATCGAAATCACAGGCAACCAAATCTTTCGTCTCAGAGTCCTAGAATCTGGAATGTCTTACGCTAAAGATTCTAAACTTTCTAACGAGAAATACTCTAGAATCACCTACAACGGAACAGTCTTTACCATTAACGATAAAGACCCATTCCTTGCAGACCTTAAGGCTGGCAGAGTTCACACTGCATTCCTACTTGAGACTGAAGAATCCATCACTGATGCTAACGGTGGCACTAGCGTTGTTACACGACTAGCATTTGATGGCTACGCAAGCAATGCTCAAATGATTGGCTTGACCAAGACTGATGCTGTACTACAGAGCATCATGAAGGGTTCATTCAAGGCAGAAGCAGAACTTAGCGAGGAAGACATCTTGGCATTGGAGCAATAACGCTCCTTTGCCAATACACAGCGTAGCGAGAAATCGCTGCGCTCATCCTCGTGTATAGAAGAACACTCTAATGCATCATCTAGCAAATAGATGACACATGTATATGTGGTGTGAAGATGTGTTCTTTATATACACTAAGTAAAATGCAATGGTTTTATGGTAATGTACAATTTAATAAAGTTTTACACGGGGAATTGTAAACTTCATGTTGTACTTTGTAAAGAATTAGTTGTGAGTAAGTGAGTAGGAGTGACACCACACGCATGATAATGAGGTGTTTTCGTAATTGTTGATTTCTCTATTCACTATTTTATATAGCATTAACAACATAAATCGTCATGAAATATTCAATGATAGATCTTTATTCAGAACTTAATCAGTATTCTGAATTCATCCTTACACAGTTAGTTGCTTGTGATGAGGATATAGTTAGTTTAGCAGCTAAGAGAGTTTTGTTGATTAGAAGTCTTTCTAGAGATCTATTAGATGGATGTAGTCTAGATAATCTTTGTTCATTTTAAACATTTAATCATTATGGATAAGGTATATGTAGTCTATTACGATAATGGACATGCTTATGAAGAGCATGAAGTTAGTGTCAGTAAGATCTTTCTTAGTGAGAATGGTGCAGTTAATTACATCATTCAGAAGAACTACAATAATGAGTTTGTTCCTTCTATGACGAAGAAGGAATTCTATTCTCAAGATGTAGATAACATTAGACAGACTTATGAAGATTGGTTGTTGTATGAAAAATCATCATGGGATTACAACAATTGTGGTAGATACTTCTATTCAGAAACAGAAGTATTTGAATAACTGTAAACTACATGTTACGAAAGTTTAGAGTCATGAATGTCTTTTATTCGTAATCCCTTGTTTAACGGACTGTGGGTTAACAGAACGTCTTAATGTACCATTTCAGTTTCCCAAGGACTGACAGTTGTTTCTACCCAAGAATAAGTAGAATTCAATGAATACATATATGGCAACGGTATACCTCTAAGTATTTTAGGCACTGCTTATGATACAGGTTAGAAAGTTACGCATATATGTATTGCAACTGAGTGCAGAGGGATTTGGAGGGTCAGATGCTCCCAAGCAGGTGCAAGGCCTGCATTTTTATTTACATTCATTTAAACGCACAACATTATGATCACATTATGTGTAATGCCCAATTTCAAGGGCACAGGAAAAGAGACATTGAAAGCATTTGTTACATGTCTCATATTAGATAGTATTTATTGTTTACCAATCTTAATTCATTATTTATGAACACATTAAAATTAGTTAGAGGAATAGCGTTTGGAACAGCTATCCTTGCAGCAGTAGGAATGATTTTTATAATGATTTATGGACTTCAGGTGGGTCTTAATGATTATAATCTTCTTGGTTCTCTCGCCATCTTTTGTCTATCATCATTGTATGCTATTGCTGTTGATGCAGAGATTAGTAAAAGAAACACTGATATAGAAGCGATGAAGAAAGTTCATCAAACAACTATTAAACAGTGTATCTGGATGATGGTATTTCTGTTAGGTATGTCAACTCTTTGTCTGTTTCTATGAAATGGGCAAGGAGTTGTTCTATTACAGGTGAGGGGATGAATCAAGGATGGGTTGGAGATGATGGATGTGTGCATTTCAAATATGAAAAAGATGCACGCAAATGGTGTGTAAGCAGAGGATATAGAGATATAGACGATGCTTATGCTGATGATGTTATTTATTACACAGAATGGGAAGATTTTGAACCAGACACTGAAGATTATGATAATTGAAAAACGGAGTATTATATCTGGTAAGATTTATCAGATGGAATTGGATATCACTCAACAACAGTTGAATGATTTTGTTGATGGCATATCAGGACTTGCTCAAGATGCATTTCCTCATTTGTCTTGTGATGAACGTGAGTTCATTATATCTGGTATTCATCCAGTGGAATGGAGAGAGTTATTTGGTGAATTAGAAGAATAAAACGCACATGAAAAAAATTGACAAGAAAGAGCTTAGTAGAGCTATTGTGTTCTACAGCTTGTTAGCAGCTTTATCCATCACACTCATTATGTGGTGGATTAATTTTATTAAGTATTTTCCAGAAATTATATTTTAAAAATGAAAACGCACAAATTTTACAAAGAAGATGGTATATGGTATATAGATCTTCCAGAGTTTCTTGAGTTGGGCCTTGGTACAAAGGCTAACTTGATGATGGTTGGAGGATCTGATACATATTTAGACAGATTATCAAATTACACTACAGAGGTGACTGTGTCATTCTCAAATGTGGATTTTAATGGGTCAACAGATACATTAAAAAGAACGAAGTTAGGATATGATGATATATATCTAAACTCAGTGGGTCACGCGCAAGTTGATGGTGGTGCATATTACCAATCAACTGTTGATGGTCATGAGTTATGGCTTTGTCCTGTTACAAAATATGTATTTCAAGCAAACTATCCTGAATACATCTTTATAAAGAAAGAGCAATAACATTGATTATTGTGCGCCTGCTGAGCATCAGAATAAACTGCTCAATTATATAGCATTAAGTAAAAATCAAAGCAAATAAACACACAATTAAAGCAAAAATGCACATGAAAGTACACACAACAATTGCAGATGTGTTGATGGACATCAATACGCCTGAAGCAGTAAAGAAGTTCGTTGTGATTACAGATCACGAGAACAGTTTTTATTTCTCCTATCCAGGAGAAGATGAATTCAATCCTCTAAAAGGGAATGTTTTTCTTACACGCACATTTATTCCTTTCACAATCAGTGTGCATCAAGAAGTGGGATCTCATTTTGTTTACAAATGGGATACAATGAATGAAGTGGTTAATCATTTTGATTTACTCTTTAACTCTTGATAGCTATGAAAATCAAGGACAAAGAACAACTCGACAGAATCATCATTACAATGGTGAAGCTCTATCCCACAAATCTAAGATATGCATTTCAGCGTGTTAGTGATGTCAGTGGGATTAAACCATTAGTTATAACAAACAGATGGTATAGTAAAGTCAGGTACACTGATGAGGTGATTTATAGAATAGTCACTGATGGAGTGGAAATTAGAAACATCAAGAGTAGTAGATCAGATTTAATTAAAAAAAGTCATCAATAAATTTAGGTTATGAAACCTCAACTAAAAGAACATATGAAAAATATGATAAGTTTTATTGCAATGATCCTAGCGTTTTACATATTTGTGTATTACATGATTACGCTAGTGTTGATAATAACGTGTAGAACATTGGAATTACACCCATCTTTGGGATTTCTAGCTCATGTAATAGCTTCGTTGACGATTCTATTAACAATATACATGTATGAGCCACGTAAAAACAAAGACGATAAAACTCACAGAAGAGGAGATAGAGAACTTTAGAGCAATTGCTGACAAGTTCAATGTCAAGTTTCATGTTAAACAAATTAAAGACAATTATCATGTTACAGCCCCTGAGGATAAACTAATCCAATGGGGCTATTACGAATAGAGTTATGAGCGCATTCACAGAAGAAGAAGTAGACACTCTCATAGAATTGTGGCGTGATAAGCTTACAATTAAAGAGATGGCTTGGAAAATGAAGAAGAAGCCTACACAAGTGTATTATCAGCTTAAGAAGCGTTCATTAGTAGGATAGTAAATGGGTTTGATGTTAAACTGAGTCGTCAGTGCTTTCCAGTGACAATAAGCTCTCCACAACGGAGAGCTTTTTTATTTAACTTAAACGTACAAAACAAATAAAATTATGCCTGACATAACAATGTGCCCAGGGACAAATTGTCCCCAGAAAGAAAAATGCTATAGGTTTACAGCTAAACCTAGCGAATATATGCAATCCTATTTTATGGAAGCCCCAATTAAAGATGATAAATGTGATTACTATTGGGGAGAGAATGCAGAGAGTATTTGGAATCAACTAAAAGAGATAATGAGAGATGAAGCGAACAGCAATACAACAAGCCATTGCGATGGTGAGAAGTAGAATGGAATCAATGGACGAAACTCTAATGGGCAAGCATACTGCTCATCATATCCAACAGGTTGAGAGAAGGTTGTACGATTTGCTTGAGGAAGAGAGGGAGCAGATAATGATGGCTTACAATGATGGATATGTAAATGCAATAGTTAAAAGAAGTAAAAACATAATTGATTACTACAACGAAACCTACGGAGACAAATGAAACAGACAGCAGTAGAATGGTTGGAAGATAATTTAATTGGCAATCCTTTTAGTGAAAAAGATTTTGCTCATAATGTAAATGTTTTTAAACAAGCCAAAGAGATGGAGAAGGAGCAGATTCAAGATGCTTATAACTATGGTCAGCAAATACCACCTTTTGAATACGCAGAACAATACTATAACAAAACCTACGGAAAAAATGAAGAAGCAAATTAAAAGAACAGGGGACTTAGCACCAACAGGTGTAAAAAGCACAATTAAAGGAACCTATGGATTCAATGAAGTATTTGATCACATATTTAACGAAGCAAGAAAACCAGATCCATCATGGAAAAACAACTAAACACCTACAAGCATTGGGCAGATGTATATCTAGACAAGGACAATGCAGAAAAATTCTTTGCTAATATGGCAAATCAAGAAGTATCAATAGATCCTTCAACTGTGAATGTATTCGAGAATGAATTTCTTTATTCTGCATTCATTTGGGAGAAATCAAACGAAGGTCATAATTATTGGATGGATATTCAAGATAAACTAGACAAAGATAATGGGTGGGTCGTTATTTGATATGAAACATCTCATGTGGTTAGAGGTTAACTTAAAGGTTAACTTCTACCAACCTGAGAAACTTGAGCAGGGTATGATCTTTATGAATAGTTTATATCCAGGAACAGACAAAGAGTTTGTTGAGCTATGGTTGCTTGAAGAAGACATCATTGAAGAAGAATATGACAACTTTGTCAACAAGAATGGTTTTCCTGTTGAGATGATGCTCACATTAGAGATGGATAATCCTGATGAAGCTGATTTAATTGTGGCATATCCGCCAGAAATAGGATGGATTCATCAAGATGATGACTCAATCAGAGAGTTTGATGTTGATGATGCTAACTGGATTATTCAGAACAACTATGGAAAAGTGAGTCTTCTCATTGATGAGCAAGCCTATGATCAAGATGGTACAATTTATACAATTACAGAAGATCAAGAAGTGATCATGAAATATCAATTCATAGATGATTTGTATGATGATGACCAAGATTGGGATGAATACTTGCAAGACTAACTGAAATTATGTATTTTACTAACGAAAAAACTTAAAACCAATAGCAGTTGATGAATGTCTTAATCTATGACATAGAAACTCTAAAAGAAATGTTTCTCGTGGGGATTTATATTCCTCACGAGAATACATATCATGAGTTTGAAGTGAGCAAAAGCAAATACGATCTGGATAGGTTTGTAGAGTTCTCAGAGAAGTATAAAGACTTCTATTGGGTGGGCTACAACAATCTAAGATTTGATTGCCAGGTTGTTGAATGGATCTTGAGAAAGTGCCATGACTGGGGAGAGAAATCTAATCTAGATGTAGCAGGTATGATTGCTCAGAAAGCGCAGGATGTTATTCATGATGCTAATTATGATGTGTTTGCTGAGTATCGTGAAGAAGATCTTACACTCAAGCAGATTGATTTGTTCAAGATACATCATTTTGACAATAAGAATAGACGTGTTAGTCTAAAGAGACTAGAGTTTGAAATGGATCTTGAGAACATTGAAGAGATGCCTATTCATCATACAAAGGTGGGAATGACTCTAGATGATAGAAAGCTCACACGTCAGTATTGTAAGAATGATGTTATGGCCACTTATGAATTCTACAAGGTGACTATAGGTGAAACAGATCATCCATTGTACAAGGGTAATGATCAGATACAGCTGAGACTAGATATAGAAAAAGAGTTTGATATTCCATGTATAAACTATTCGGACAGTAAGATTGGTGATGAGATCATTAAGAAATACTATTCTGAAGAGAAGAAGATAGATATCAAAACACTTCCTAGAAAAGGTCATTTTAGAAAATACATATTCATTAGTCAATGTATTGCTCCGTATGTACAGTTCAAAACTGTCCAGCTCACAGAGTTTCTTAAGAAGATTAAGAAAATGCGTCTAGAGCTTACAGATGATTTCAAAGAACATATACACTTCTATGATAATGTATATTCGTTCATGAAAGGTGG
>Ga0315909_10004998_pt1 | contig 15402 bp, 13 predicted proteins | sample LakEriMetagenome_11_FD_203527 | JGI IMG/M metagenome (GOLD analysis project Ga0315909, IMG submission 203527) | Freshwater fungal communities from buoy surface, Lake Erie, Ohio, United States - Buoy 2 MA125 | ecosystem: Environmental > Aquatic > Freshwater > Lake | place: USA: Lake Erie, Ohio...
TTCTTCGCCTTTTGGGTTCTGACGAAGGATAGGGTATCCTCATCATCCGTGTTGGTTTGCTTGGATTGGGATGGTCCGGCTGGGGATGGGGATGGGTTCAACTTGGCAACCTTTTGGTATTTGGTGCGGAGTGCCCCAAGTTCGGTGCGAAGTCTTTCGACAACACCCGCTAGAACTGGTGCCATTGAAGCCATTGGGAGGAGTCTCGCCATCTCGGTTGGTGAGAGGTCTTTTGGGTTCACACTCTCCATGAGCTCGATTGCCCCCTTGACTGTGTTATTCCAATCGGTCTCGCCTGGGATCTCCTTGAGGAGTGGTGCGAAGTTTGTTTTGATGAAAGCCGCCGTTTGGTTGCGGGTTCCTTCATACTCCTGCTGGATGGCTGCAACTTCCGCCTCCTGGCGTTGCTTTTCAGCTGCCTCAGCCATCTCGCGTGCCTGTTTAGACTCAGCAGTGAGCGACTCTCTTAGGCCTTTGATTTTGTGGAACTCGGTATAGACGTCAGAGAATTTACTGGAATCCATTGGGTTTACTTTTGATTCCGAGAGTAGTTCGGCCAATACATCCGTATTAGGATCCTCCATCGCCTTCTTGAGTTCGAGGCCATCGATCTTATACTTCTCGGCCAGGGTGGTGGCCACCTCGTTGACTTTTGTAAGGGGCTCTGTGATGAGCTTCTTCCAGTGGCTGGTAGCCTTGATGTCCAAGAGGGCAATCTTCTTCTCAGCCGCCTCACGCTCTTCCATGAGGGTCCTCTTCTCCTCTTCGAGTGCTGTGATCTTGCTGGTAACGTCCTCGGGAATGACTGCGGTCTTGGCTTCGAGTGCTTTCTTCTCCTCTTGTAGAGCTTTGAGCTCTTTCTTGAGTTGAGCACGGTGTTGGTTGACCTTTTTGAAAGCATCCTTGGCTGCTACCGAGGCGTTTTCTGGGAGGTCGAGTTTGTCAAGATCATCCTTCTCCTCTGGGAGGTCATCTTTCTTCTCGACAGCTTGTTGGGAATCGTCGTCACCAAGAAGTGACTTTGCAAACGGGGATAGCTCGAACTCGGACTCCTCTGGGGTGTCCTTGTTTTCTGGTGGCTTGTTATCCTCAGGCTTTGGTTCCGGTGCCGGGGTTTGGCTTGCAGGTTTGTTATCCTCAGGCTTCGGCTCCGGAGCTTTTGGTTCCGCAGGCTTTGGATCCGCGGGCGGTGCTGGGGTTTGACTTGCTGGTTTCGCATCAGAGTGCGCGGACTTAGGGGTCAGCGATCTGACAAAGCTTAATGTATCTTCGTTGGGGTCCATAATTATTTGGGGTTGGTAGGTTCAGAGTTTGGTTTGGTTGGCGGTGTGGTTGGTGGTGGCGCGAAAGCTGATCTCTCTTTTGTGAAATGACCCCACGGGGTTTGTCGGGGTTTTGGTTCCTCGGGTTCTTTTGCAGTAAGGTGGGAGACCTCTTTCAATGCTTGTAGGAGTTTACCCATACCATTGAATCTAGCTCCGTCCAGTGCGGTGTCTTGGATTCCTGTAACCCCACCACAAATTTGTGGAGGGTTGAGCGATAGCGCCAGGTTGACAGCTTCAGTGAATACTGGGTCTCTCAAAATGTTGCGTAGCTTTTCTGCCTTGGATGCATCTGACATCCAAATTGTCTTTTGGAAATCTAAGTCGCTCATACGTCGATGGTTTGGTTAGAGGCTTCGGTTGCCATACGTTCTGCCTTGCGGATCATCTCAGCAGCGTTTGCTGCATCCTTGAGTGCTCTCGCCTGATTGAACTCACGCTCACGGTGGATCAACTTTTGTTGATGTTCTGCCTCAGAGATGCGTGCTTTGACTTGGGCTTCGATAATCTTGGCTTGGGCACCAGATGCTTCTGGGCCACCCTGTTGGGCTTTTGCTTCGAGATCTTTGACATAGGCTGCGAACTCCTGTTGTTGGCGTTCTTGTTCTGCTGCCTCTGCCTCGGCTTGTGCCTCTTGAAGTCTCGTGATTTGGTTGATGAGTCGCTCATCGGCTGCTGCCAGTTGTTGGGACATCTGGATGATACCCTTGACCTCCTTCTGGCGGGCGCGGTCTCCGGCCATGTAGTTTGTGTGGGTGGCGATGTGGGGTAACGCTGTCATCAGAACCTCATGGGTGTTGATGAGCTGCTCGATCTCTACCCGCTCTCCGAGCTGCTCCAACTGATCCATCATTGCTGCCAATGGTGGTAAGTGTTGGGATACGTGGACAAAGTGGTCTTGGTTTGGTAGAACTTGGACTGGTTTGCGCGATTCGAACATGAATGTCTCGAACATTGCAATTGATGTATCGACCGGTTGGCGCTGAGTCTCCATCAAGGTAGGGCTCATGTAACGCTCTGCGCTATCTTCCCCAACCTCTTCGGCGACGATGTCGAAGGTGAGGTTATGACGGCCCTCTGGGTCGAACGCCCCTTGTCTTTGCTCAAGGCGCTGGAGCGTAAGGATTCGGTTAGCTGCCGAGCCGGCTCCTACCACGCGACGGGCTGTAACCTCCTCGACTTTGTCGAGAATCTTTTGGTCGATGCCCTTGTCGGTGAGTCTTTTTCGAAACGTCTCTACAAGTTCCCAGCCTGGGTCACCCTCTTCGTAATCGGATGCGGTGGCACGACGGAACATCTGCCAGAAAAGTTTATCCAACTGAGTATAGAACTGGTTGAGTGCGGATGCAGACAAGGCTGCGTTGTTTTGAGCCTCAAGTTGGTGGGCGATAGCCGGGGCATTCTTGTCGAGTGCGGGGATCTGCGGCTTGGCTCCAGTATTATTCTTGCGTAGGACGTTTTCCAACCACTCCATTACCGGTAGGACGGCTCTGGTCACGTCAATGGGTTTGCGGTCGATATAGTCAACGCCCGGTGGTAGCAACTCGTTGTTACCGAAGTGTGCTACAGACAATCGGTCGAGATCTGTCTGTGATGCATTCTTAACCTGCAAAAGGTTCATAGTCGCACTCATCGCACCATCCGCCATGCGGCATGCTAGTGCGGTATTGGTGATGACCTGAGGTTGGATAATCCAACCACGTCCGCGGATTGCGTGGTAAGTCCCGGAGATGGTGTTGTCGTATGGGAACGTGATCAGTGCCTCGTTGATGGACTTGTAACGGGACTTGTTGAAGTAAAGCCATTCGGTGGATTTGTCCTGGGCACCTGGGTTGGGTTGGTTAGTCTCCAGGAGGTATCCGTGGGATACAGAACCATCTGCCTCGGTGATGAAAAAGTGGACGACCCAAACTTTTGAGCTTTGGTTAGATCCGAAGTAGACGGAGTTCTCCTTGAGGGTTTTCTCGATATACTCCCACGAGTCCATACGATTCGTGTTGTAGGATAGGATCTTCCCGGATTCCTCCTGGATGAGCTCTTTGAGGAGTTTGCGGTTCCACAACGGGGAGTCTGTCTCCTCGGATGCAGTCAATGCCTCGTTGAGCGTGCTTAAATCCATCGGTAGGAGGATGGTGGCGATGTTGATTGCAGATTCTAGCGCCGGGGTGTCTCTCGGTAGTTTGAAGTCGCACCAACCACATGACTTTGGACGGAAGTCAGTCTCGTCTGTGAAGAAGAATACGCCCAGTCCGTGTGTGACACGTTGACGCACCATGAGATTATACCAATAACGGAACCCATCCCAACTTCTGATGAGTCTGGAGAATTCCGTGGCGATGATACCCTCGTGTCGGGTCCTGGTCGCCATATCTCCCTCTGTGCATCTTACCGTAATAAGGGAACGTCCGGAAATGAGATCCTCGTAGGCAGAACATTCTTGTGACACCATCAGTGCAGACTCACGAAGGTTGAAGTTAGCAGCATCAGCCTGACCCGTTTCTGCCAACACCTCTGGGTCGAACGGCTCTTCTCCGTTCACCATGGCGTCAACCTGGGCGCGTTGTTGCGATGCGTGCTCGTCGTCCGTCTTCATCTGTTGCCAAATGGAGAGGGCGAGCGTTGGATCCTGGAGTCGTGAGCCTTCTGTGTTCATAAATTAGTCTTCGAGGATGAACCCTGGTTTATTCTGGGTCTCGTTAGGCTTGGTCGGGTCGGGGGTATTTGATTCAGTCTTGTTTGGGTTCGGGGATGCCTTGGGGGCTTTGAACAAAGCTTTGGACATCACAAGATCGATGAGTGACGTATCCTTACATCCGTGAATTACGAGTGCGTCGGATGGGATGTGGAGTTCTGTAGTAGAGATACCCCACTCGTTGACCAGGTCGCATGAGAGGACTGCACCATCTTTGGTCATTGGCTCGACAACCTTGTAATTCTTGGTGCCGTGGTTGTGAACGATCTTTGTGGTAGGATAGCCGAGTCGAGTCGTCTCCCACTGCATAAGTGCGTCCCACGGGGATGTCTTAGCTTGGCTCCATAGACCTGAGTATTGGGAGATGTCCGCTGGGTAAACACCGGAGCCCATCATGTATTGCTGACCCTCGATGATTTCTGCAACCCAAGCTCCATCCTTTTTAGTGATGTTGGTTTTAGGGACGAATGCCCCCATGAAGACTTTTTTGTATGCACGTGCAGTGAGGTAATCGCGGGCGAGTTCATCTGCCCAACGATCGTTTAGTGGAACACAGTCTGGTTCCAACCAGTAGACCTCTTCGGTATTTCCGGATGAGATCAAATGACGCCATGTTGCTTGGAACATTTGGTTGGCTGATAGGACGTGTGGTTGTGCGAGCCTCTCCTCAGCCGGGCCGGGTTCCTGGATAGCACCTTTGAGGACGTGCCTTTCAAATCTCGGGAATGCTTGAGATAGGATGTCGGCAAGCTTACCCTCCAGTCGGTTCGCCTCTGGGGCTACTACGAGTAGGCAGGAGTGGGCTTGTAACCCACCCAGCTTCTTGATGAGGGTTGCTTGGGCTTCGGCGAGTTGTAGGTCTTTTTTGCAGACGGCAATAACGATTTTCATGGTTTGGTTGGTTGTGGTTTGGTGGTTGGGTCAACCTAACTCCTAGTTGTTTGTAGTCAAGGAACTTTTTAGCGATTATTACAGTGCGAAGTTGAGTCCTACCACCAAAGTTTTGTCAGCGGCTTGGTTTTGCGAACTGTCGAGAAGGAGTTGGTATGCTCCGCCAACTGCCATGGTTCCTTGTTTGAGATAAAGGCTACGGAATGTCCTTGCACCCGGTGCCCATTGCCCCGAGATCGTCCGGTTGTAGGATCCGTTTGTGTAGGCAAGCAGGGCTGTGCTTGTAGCAACGCCAGCGTTTGTCGCCGATGCTGTTGTTCCCGACAGGTAGGCGGGGAAAGCCGAATCCGTGGACAATGCCCATGATGGCCATGATGGCCAGATAGCCCCCCCGTAGCTTGTGCTTTGGTTCGTTGTCATAGGTGCTCCGGAGTTAGTTCCAGATGCGGAAATGACTCCCCCTATCATGTGGTCCATATTACCAATAAGCTTGAGTTGCCCGGATAGGTTGAGTCCGTTTTGGGCGGCTAGGGTAACTGTTTGGGGGGTGACCGCCAAGCTCGGGATGACCATAGTGTAAGACATGGTAAGGACATCACCAATGTCTCTGACAATAGGGGAAGAGAGAACCGCTCGGGAAAATCTTGCCTGTCCGTAAGTCGGACTCCAATCCCTCCAAGGTTTGCTTCCCCCGATAGCTACCTCCCTGATGGTGTCAGCTTGCTCGGCAGGTGCAAACACGATGCGAACTGTCATGACTAGATTTCCAGTAGTTGGATCTATGGTTGCGCTATTACCAATACCGGCTCTTGTAGTGGCAGACGCTACAAACGTATTTACGGCAAAGTCCCTTGCAACCGTCCATACGGCCGATTGGTCATAGGCGTTGATTGCACCACCGTCTGATCCTATTACCATATTCACTTCGTTGCGGAACAAAATGTCTTGGAAGTAAGAGGAGCCGGCGCCACCACCTGCGTGTGAAGAGATGGTTTGTTGAGATAAGAATATGTCTTTGAACTTTGGGTTGATCGCATTCTTCTGCGGTTTGTCCCAAGGCTTGTAAACTCGGCCGTCCGCCTTTTGGATTTCGGCATCGTAATAGCCCGTCATACCTAGGTTGACTTCTAGGCCGACATCTTGGAATTTGCGGATGAGTATGTTTGGAATGTTCATAATTTATTCGTGTGTAAATGAAATGGTTGCTGTTAGAGAAAGTGTATCCTCTTGGCCGTAAGGATCGGGGAGCCCGATACCCGGACTGTATTGAAATTCGAAAGTTTGGGCAAACGGTAAATCTTCCCGATTGTTATCCATGAAGTTTGGTGGTTCCGTTCCGTGCATCTCCCCGGTTACTTGCAAAGTAAGCGGTAGGCTGTCGTCTTCGTAGCCGTAAAACAAATCCACCTCCGTTGCAGTTGCCGTTCCAGAATCGTTATACCAAACCCAAGCCGCGTCCAGTGATCGGTTATCAAACATATCCGTGTATGAACCAGAGCTACCACCTACCCCGATAAACCAATGGGCGGCACCTTCCGCGGATGCGGAGGATCCCAAATAAAATCCGATACGATCGGCCGTGATAAGGTGGGTAGCCAATGCCTCCGTATGACGCAAAGTAAATGTGTCTCCGTCGAGCGAAGTGTAAAACAAAATGTTTGTCCCCACCTTGCGGATGTTGTAGAAAATCTGAACGGTATTTTGGTAAATATTGTTATCCGTAAAAGTGACTGGGGTAGCAACGGTCGCATAGGTAGTTTGTCTTACGATAGCGTTGTTAGGGGAAGATGACCGTTGGATCAAAGAAACCGATTTGTCTCCCGCCGCGTTTGTGACGGTAACGCCGAATTCAATAAGCTGGCGTCTGCAAAGAATTGTAAATTCCCAATCCCCTACGATTGCCGAAATATCCTTGGTGAGATACTTTGCGGTTCCTACTGGGTAAGCCCCTGCAACCAAAGTAAGTCTTCCATCCGAATCAATCAATAGGGGTGTAGGATATGGCCCGGTGTTTGCTTGGGCAAGAGCCGCGGCTTTGTCCGAATCCCTAACGGCAACCAAAGTATTTGTTGAACCCCTACGGCGCGTTGCTACGTCATCTAGCCGTTGGCTGACTACACGTTTGGTGTTTCGTTTGTTTTGGGGGCTAGAGAACATGGTTTAGATGAATTCGCGACCTTCGATGAAGATGTTTACACCTGCGTACTGGGACACCGCTTTTAGGGATTGTCCTGCGTTCAGTTGTAATTGGGTGAATAGTGTAAGTGTATCGCCGGCTGCCAAGGTTACTGAAAATCTCTGCACATCCGATCCGTTACCGTGATAGACTGTAACGGTGGATGCGAGTGCCCCCGTGTTGTGGATGTCACACTGGGTGAGCTGAGCTTGGTTTCCGGCTACAGCTGGTGCGGTGTAGACAACGGCCGGGGCTAGTGCTATTTCACCGATGTAGAGGTTTTTGATGTTCGTAAATTCCATAGTCGTGTGTGTTTAGAGATTAGTGGGTCTGTGCCCAGACGTCCTGAAGGTCGACGCCACCCCCACCGCCTGTGGATCCGATGACTACAACACCTGTTTGGCCGTTGACCGATTGAACTGGGGAGAGTGGTGCAAAGATGGAGCCCGTCCAGCGGTATGGAACGTTGGTATCTGCGGTGATGTAAATTACTCCTGGCACGCCCTCTTCCGGAAGTGCTGCGAAGTTGGCCACCAAAATCTGGGTCGATACGACCCCGGTAAATCCGTTGACGGATCTGACTGGTGCTGCCTCAACATACTCGGACCCATTCCATACCCACGGGCGGGAGTCGTCCCCAGTGATGTAGATGATTCCACTCTCCCCCGGATTGGGTAAGGCTGCGAAGTCCGCGACCGTCACAACGAACGCTTGGTCAACAAGGACCGCGAGAATCTTCTTGAGAAGTGTCTCGGCAGAATCAGAGTGTTCGGGAGAATTTGACATTTGGTGTATGGTATATCAGAGAAACAGCCTGTCAAGGTTGAACTCGTATGAGCGTATCACGTCTGCCAAGGCTACTTCCACTGCATCTTCGTCTATCGGATCATCTCCTACTGGGTCTGGTATTGCCCTAATGAGTAAATTTATTCGGGTAATCAATACCTGTTGGGAGGTGTGAGTCGTATTACCACCACCTAGAACAATGAGTATCTTCTTTAGAAGGGCTTCTTCCGAATCCGAGTGGTTTGGTAAAATCATGGTCTACTCCGGGGGTTGATCATCAATAAGTAGTTTCTCCCACTTCAAAGCCAGGGTCTCCTTCGAGTCACCGTGCTGTGGTGTGCTACTGGTAACCAAGACCGGTGGTTCCGAGGCTGGTAAACCCTGAAGTCTGAGTAGTATTCTGGCCAATGTAGAACGGAAGCTCATGTGGTGGATTCTACTTGAGTTCAGGCAGCTGTCAAGTTTGTCTTGACACCTCCAGGTGGGTTTATCTCGGAAAGTTTCTTGAGTAGGTCAGCCTGAGGGTCTGGTTGGAACGTAGGGTATTTCTCCCGGACGTAGGCTGTGGTCTCCTCCAAGATTGCTTGCTCTGCCTCTTCTTTCGGTAACCCCGACTTCGTCACGAGGGTTGAGAAAGTCGTGTTGCTCTTACCGTTGAGCCTCCATCCTCCTGGTGGGATGACATTTCGGTCAATATGACGTCGTAAGGGGGTTCCGATGGTGATCCCGTCAACTTCTACGTGAGCGCCGGCTGCGTAAAATGCGTTGGCACCGGTGTAGACACAGTCCGGGACACGTGGGGAGGTCTCTTGAATTACCGGTATTCCTAGCCCTATGGCGATAGCGCATGGGGATGACTGATTCCCGATGAAAAGTGAGCACCCTGTGAGGATTTCTGCGCATTCAAGGTAATTTTCGGTCTGAATGAGTGGGATTTTGCGCGAAATGAACCTCTCGAACATGGCATGCTCTTCCGGTAGGCCTACCGCCACTACTCTGTCTCCGAAGTGGTCGATGATTCTCTGCCACGGGAAGTGCATGTTGTGATACCGCGGGGATCTGTGGATGATAACCTTCCCCTCGAAATCCGGGTTGGGTTCCGCAGTGAGCCAGGGTGTGTAGTCTGGTAGCTCCATACCCAGCCATTTAGCGTGAAGGTCGGCAAGGGGTGTGAAAAATGGATGACCTACCTGTCTGAAATCGGTCATATCGTGTGATGCCTTGATTGGCTCCCCGTGGATCGCCCTATCGATGTAAGGCTGAGCCTCCAACAGTGGTATTAGCGCGTCCAATCTGGCTTTGTTCCAAGCTTTGGTAAATGGTCGGTCGGTGAGGTAATAGGTGGCCTCGGGGTCATTGATTTGGTGGGCAATGCGGAGGCTAAAAATTACATCCCCTAGATCTCCCGACATAGCGAATTCTGTCTTCATCTTTTGGCTGATCTAAGGGTGATACGCCTGCCTGATCTGGCGGACGATTGTTTGTTACAGAAGTCGAGCCAAGCGGCTTTCGATCCATTTACCTGATTCTCCAGCTTAGTCTCTGTGGTGCGAAGGCCGTGGCGTTGCCTGAAAACATCCAGGAGGATGCACATGGCGTCCGCATGGTCGGGAGATGCACCACCGGTGCGTTTCTTCATCTCAGGTTTTGGTTCGGCAACCAACTTGATAATGCCACCGGCCTTTGAGGTTTCGTAATAACGGGCGACCAATTCCATGGCGATGTCATCCGTAATCCCATAGAGTTGTCTATGGCGTAGGAGTTCTTTACCGAAGAACCAAAGCTCGGTCATACGGTTTCCGTATTTGTCTTTGGCTGGAGTTGGGTCCAAATCCGACACCGGGACATCGGTTGCGTTACCGCCGAAGCTTACCCTGACAATGTCATTCGATCCCAATGCTGCTACCACACCGTCGGCTGCCGATGGGTTGGTTGAGTCAACTCCAATGTCTGGGATGGCTACCCGATACTTCTGGGCAAGGGTTTTGATCTTCTCACCCATTTGGTGGGTGTGGGTCTGCTTCTTGTTAGAAGCATCCGTATTGATTTCCTCGACGGCTACGATCTCTACAACCAGGCACCGGCGTTTCGCACACCAACCCATGTCCCCAATCACGGCGACGGTAAAGTCACCACCCGATGAGTGTGCCAAATCGACACCCATGCATCGGATCTTGGGTCTTGTGTTTAGCCAATCGTCAAACAACTTGTCAGCCCCGGAGGCTTTGATGTCCTCTGCCGTGTAAATTGTATTCTCAGATCCCACTGGTGACCAATATCCGCGGGAGTTCCTCCAGTATAGGGGTGACAAAATGTCCGATGTCTGCGTCTCTTCGTAAATTGTGTCACCACCCTTGATTGGCCATTTCTTGCGGTAGGGGATGATGTTATTATTGTCATCCCTATGGAGACCTTGGTTTACCTCATTGTGGTATTCGAGGTATTGTAGGTAGTTGGGGGATTTCAGGTCATCAAAGTGGAGGCATACCCCACCGCGTTTGGTTCTCCAGATAGAGGTGTTCACGTCGATCGACTCCCAACCGTCGGCTGGTTCTACAAATCGTGAGAATGGATCCAAGTGGTTGCGTGGGTTGGATGCGGCGACAAACGAATGCCACATACCACCGTTCTTCAAGTTGTCCATAGCCGACAAGATGGCTTGGGATAAGTCGGAAAGCTCGTCGGCCATCATCAGGATGCGCCCGTGGCCTGGTTCTAGGACTGAAAGTGCGTCCGAATCTGCGTTTGCCTTCGATCCTTGGAGTTTGTTGATTGCCTCACGGCCTTGTGCCGACGCGCAAGCAACCAAGGATACGCCACACTGGGGGACTTTTCTTCCGCCGCGTTCTACGTAAATCTCGGGTGATGGGTTTTCCACTAGGGTCAAGTGTGCCCGGATGTGTGTCGGGGTTGCCTCGAAGTAACGAACCACTGATCCCCAGATTTTTTTCTTGGCAGTCTGGAGGGTGGTAGACGTTGCATAGCCTAGGGTATGCTGCGGGTCGGCGTAGAGGTTGAGTAGGATCCACACCGCCGACCATTCCGATTTGCCACAAGATGATGGTCCGGCTAGTCCAAGTTCCTTATTCTCGCAAGCCTGGATAGTCATATCTACCGCCCAGGGGTGCCAGATGAATTTCTGGGACGGGTTGTTTTTTCCCCAAATCATTTGGGCAGCACGGATGAAGTGCTCGTATGGCTTAACACGGTGGCCTGGTGGATGCCAGCCTGGGAACTGATACATCTTCAGCTCGATCATGTAGTCGTCGTAGGCGTCGTCCCACTCCAGTCCGTATTTGATTTTTGCCATGGTTCAGTTTTGTCAGGTAAATAAAACGGGGTGGTGGTTTCCCACCACCCCGTGGGTTGGTTTACGATTATGCGAAAATCTTCGCAAATCGTTCTTCTCCGATATAGGCTCGGAGGTAGGCCTTCTGCTCCTCTTCCGAAGGAACGTGAAGTGTCTTTTCGAGAGGGCAGATTAGCTCCATCTCTTCGTCGGTCAGCATATCCAGGTTGAGTGGCGTTGCTGTCTTTCCGATAGTAACCTTGTAGGAAGCGGTGGCTCCGGTGCCGATCTTGGTGACACAGAACTGACGGCCTGTCTCATTTGAGGTGATGTCACCGTAAATGGACTGACCTTGTGTAGGTGAGCCGGGTTCATTGTCAACCGCGTTTGCTTCGGTAACGAGGTCATGACCCCATCCGGTTGATCCACCACGCGATCCGTCATATAGGGACACGTTGAGGAGTCGGAGGCGTTTGCCCTCTTCCGCTGCTTCGTCGATAACCCATGCCAGGCCGCGTTTCTGAGGCCAGAGCTTGAATCCGTTCGGGTTTGTATCGCGGCTGGCAATGCACTCCGGCTCGTTCTTACGAAGCCAGGCGGATGCCTTGAAGAAGATGGATGGTTCTTTGAATGTTGCTGGATCGACAAATGTTGCATGGGCGCCACTGGCCTCTTTGTATCGTGCGAACTCGAACATCCAGGGATACTCGGAGCCGGCGATAGATGGGAGGGCGCGGAGCCACTTAATCTTTTGGTCAAATCTTACTTCGAGATTTTTATACCCTTCTGCGTAGGTGCTGTCTTGATATTTCGGTCCTGCTGATTTTGCTGGTGCGATTGGTGATGGCGCTGCGGCTGGTGTTGATTGGAATTGGATTTGTCTTTTCATCTGATTGATTTCATTGGTTTGGTATTTGGTATTGTTTTGTAGTAGTAGGCCCATTCGGGCAGAGGTCTATTTGTAGCACGGATTAGGTAGTGGTCAATCGGAAATTTTTACAATCTCGATACAGGTTCCTGAGTTTTTCCTAACCTTCTTGAACTTGTAGCCACAGAGGTCTGAATCCTTATCGAGCCATTGGGAGAGGGAGGACATGAATGTCCGACTGGCCGTAGGTCTCTGGGGGTCGATAGATGGGTAAAAATCCGCGGACTGGGCGTAAGTCAAGAGGTCTTTGGCTTGGTGGACGCCGACTGTGGCAACCGTTCCGTGCCCATCCGATGTGGCGTCCCCGAAAGATAGTGTGCCATCCGCGACAAGTTTGAAGTAGGCGGGCCACTGGGCGTCGATGTGGTCGTTGTCCTCATTGGTCATATTGGCCGCTGCAATCTTCTCATGGAGGGTATTCCGATAACCATTGGCTTCGAGGATCCCACCAATGATGGATGAATACTCTGGCCACTGAGAGTTAGGTTTGGCCTTGGGGCAACCGGCGGTAATCCAAGTTTGTACGAGATGCTGACAAAATGCCAACATCTGAGGGCGCATAAGTGAGATTGATGCCGTGGATAGGAATTTATGTTGGCGGGTGAGGTAGTCAGGCCATGTATTTACCGAGCAGGTCAACACTCGACGTGCCATCATGGCTGAGAACTTCGGGGACACCGCACATAGGAGGACATGGAGATCTCCCGAGACTGACTCCGATACACCGAGGACTCTACCCTTCCCTTTACCGGTAGCCAGGGTGAGTAGCTCGTCCCCCATGGAATATTTCGCCTCGTCGATGAATAGGACTCGCTTACCCTCATTCAACTCTGTGGTGATGGTGGCCTTGAGATCCTTCTTATCAATATTCCACTCAGTGACGATTCCGTATGGTGCCACCGATGAGAGAAATTGAAGGAGTGATTTCCCCGAAGATCCCTCGGGCGATGATGATTGGATGAGTGAGAACGGGACGGTAGGTCTTGATCCACGGATTCCGCCGGGTAATACCGGTGTGATCATATCGAGGGTGTATCCCGCCAATGTTTGTGCCACGTAGGTCGGGTAGTCGGTGGTGGGGTCTTCCCACTTGAACCCTTTGACTAAATCCCAATGCCATGCCTTTACGTCTGGTAATTCGGGAGTGAGTGGAGGTAGTGATGCAATGGCTACCCCTGTGGTGTAGGTTCGGTTGATCGGGTTATAGCCAATGGGGTTGAACTGGGGTGTGTCCGATCCCGGCGGGAAGAAAGGTAGGGATACTTCGTTTACCACCTCGATCTGGGAAAGTGATTCCCGCATGAGCGATGAGCAAAATAACGCAGTGGCGTTTCTCCCATCTAACTGACACACTAGGTAATTCACACTATCCTTGGTGACCTTGACCTTTACGAACGCCATACAGGCCGACAGGTGAGTATCAAACGCAGATGCGTGGGGGATATGGTTGAGTTTGTGGGACCCGTCGGGTTGGATCGATATTGTAGTGGGTAGGTTGTTGTGGAGGTAAGTTCCGTTAGAAATGAGTGATCGTGTGATCTGTTGGACAACCTCGGGGGTGGTATCGAGGGGCATCTCCATCGCGTGGCGGATATGTCCTTGGGTAGATATGTGGGCTACGATCGTTTCCCCTGCCCAAATAATCCCCTGTGCATCAATCAGGACTGTTGTCAGTGGCTGCTCCGGGTCAAACTCATAGGCATAGGGGACATCATTGTGTAGATAAAGGTCGGTTACAATGGGGTGTCTGGTGAGTTCGTGGCGGGGTAGGATTCGAATAGGTTCTGGAGCGGGTTCTGGGGTTTTAGGGGCATCCAGGAAGTCGTGAGGTGATGTTTCTGGGTTTGTATCTTCAATAGTAAATATTGGCATGACGCGTTCGGTTGGTGGTTAGTTCGGAAGAGGATATAAGGTGGCGGTATCACGCCTCCGTGGCCGGAGAAGACTCATAGCCCAGAGATGGATCTATGTAAAGTAGTCTTTGTGGACGACCTGTTCTTGGGTTGATCGGACCGGGGATACGGACGGGTTGCACCTTACGAACGGTGGCTGCGTCAAAGCCCATTCCACCAAATCGTTCAGGCCGTCGAGTCTTGATGAGTTCCTTGGGTGCCTGTGATCCTGGGATGCCCGCCAAGAATGCTAGTTCAAGTTCGGTAGGCTCGGGGATCGACAATCCGATGTGGTAAGATTTAGATCCCGTATGGAGGACGTAAGCCACCTTGAACCGTGGATCTTCAATGAGTGCCTTGATGACCCGGAGTTGCTCTTTTTTACCGAGGGAATCCGATTCACAAACGACAAAGCGCCGGAGGAGTTGGTTCTCGTTGTTCCGTCCACCATCAGAGGTCTTGAAGGTTGATGAAGTGGTGAACCGACCTGGCCACGGCCATGTGGTTGGATCCTCACCGGCAATGGGTGAACGGAGGAAATTATCAATCCACTGGTTCCACTGGGCTTGGGTGCGGATATGGTTGGCATCCTTGGCATCCTCGGTGTCCCCCATGTAGATGAGGTCATCTGGGTGGAAGAGGGAGAGGAAGAGGGAGAGTTGGATGAGGGGTGGTCTCTCGATACCCGACTTTGTCCGGAGGGGGAGTGGGGATAGATTGAAGATCATATCCTCAGTGGCGGATAGGGTGGTGGGGTCATTGAGGATCTGGTTGGTAAATTCCTTACCGGCGAGGGCTCCTTTGATTTTCTTGTCTTGCATGGCTTTGAGTTCTGGGTTTGGTGGGACTGGTATTGGTCTTTTACCTCCGACTTGGCGTGGGAGTGATTTTCTGGCTGGGAGGGTAACCTCTTGCCAGAGGGCATCCTGACAGGACATGTGACGGCAGGACATGTAGACCTTACCTCCAAGTTCCGGTCGGTTACCATCTGGGCGATCGAGCCAGATACGGACGGTAGGCTTGGACAAGTCTGTTTCAGGTTTGGTATGCATGTGTGCAAATGGGCACAGGCAGTCTCCATCGACACCCTCAGCCAGGTTGGTTGGGTCGGTAGGTGGAAATGATGGGGTGATTCCATAACGGCCAAGGGTGGTGATTACGGAGGAACGGCGGGTGGTTATGTCTGGTTGGTTCATAAGGTGGTCAGAGCTTGGATCGGGTTCGAATAGATGTCAAATTATTTTTCATTTTTTTATTTTTTATTTTATTCGATCGGTCACCTTTTGGGGCCTCCATGGGTTGGTGGGAGGTTAGGGGTGGGTCAAAAAGAGTGAAAAGTGAAGATAGAATGGGCCTAAGTGAAGATGAAGTGAAGATAGAAAAAATCATCTTCACTCGAAAAAAGTCTTATAGAATAAGGCCTCCA
>Ga0315909_10005000_pt1 | contig 15397 bp, 29 predicted proteins | sample LakEriMetagenome_11_FD_203527 | JGI IMG/M metagenome (GOLD analysis project Ga0315909, IMG submission 203527) | Freshwater fungal communities from buoy surface, Lake Erie, Ohio, United States - Buoy 2 MA125 | ecosystem: Environmental > Aquatic > Freshwater > Lake | place: USA: Lake Erie, Ohio...
TCATTCAGAACCTTATGATGAATCACTAGCACAAGATGCTTTGAATTGGTTATCAGCTATTAAAGAGAGCGCAATCGCACCAGAGCCAGAGCGCGATCAAAACTACTGCAAGTTCTATTGCAAGTACTTTGATGAGTCGGGCAAGATCGGATGTACTGGTATAAAAAAAGAACTTATCAAAGGGGATGAGATATTCATAGACAACCCAGAGGTTGACACATCCGCTTTGAAATATTTACAATTAGATGCAAAGATTAAAGAGCTAACAGAACAACGCGAGTCAGTAAGGACATCGCTAGAAGGATTTACTGGACAGACGAATAGTGGTGTATCCATAGTATGGAGCACTGTGACTGGTCGCAATTCAGTAGATGCCGAAGAGGTAGAAAAACTCCTCGGCTTTGTACCAAAAAAACAAGGACAGGAATCATTAAGATTAACTGTCAAACACACCGGAGGTAAGTAATGGCTGCAAATGCAACAACAAAGATACAGGTTAACTACGGCAAAGATGGTTCACTTATAAATATCTATGCCGATAACGCTAAAGAATTAGAAGAACTGTTAACAGCAGTTCAAGATACAGCAACTCTAATAGAGTCTGTTGGTGCCTCACTAGGTAGAGCTAATGTAGCTCCTAATAATGGCGGAGGTGCTATCTCCTATGCTAAGAAAGCACTAGGTGCTACCGCAGTATCATCAGATGCAGGTGGTGACACAATGACAGATAAGTACGGAACTGTCTGGACATACGACAGAGCAGATGCACCTGATTGCATTAATGGCAAGATGGTATTTGCTGTTGGAGTTTCTCAAAAGGGCAAACCATACAAAGGTTGGTTTGATCCAATGAAAGGTCCTAAACCGATGCGTAAGCCTGAAGGCTATGCACCAGTTGATCCTATCTTTTTAAAATAATTTATGCGGGTTCCTTGGGAATTTGAGAACCCATTATGTTCTGAGGTGGATACAGAACTATTCTTCCCTGATATCGGTTCTAGTAGTCAGGCATTTAATGCTAAAAGAATATGCAAAATATGTCCTCATATTGCCGAGTGTTTTGAATGGGGATTACGCAAAGAAAGATTTGGCGTTTGGGGCGGAGTAACTGAGCGTGACCGCAGAAAACTAAGAGCTAAATTAAATATAAAAATACAAGAGGAAAACGTTGCTTAATTTAAATAGGGCGTGGCGTGGGTCAACCACTAATGCAACACCACTACCTGACGTATGGGCTGATCTAGCTAAGAAGCAGATCAAGTTTCGTAGAGGTCAGGTATGTATGATTGCAGCCGCACCCAATGTTGGTAAGAGTATGTTCGCTCTTATCTACGCAATTAAAGCAAGAGTTCCTACTTTATTCTTTTCAGCAGATACAGATACAGCAACAGTGATGATGAGAGCAGCCTCTCACCTATCAGGACACAGCCAACTTATGGTGGAAGCTAATCTAAATAGTAACCGTCATTACTACGATAAGCATCTAGACAATTTAGAAAACATACAGTTCGTCTTTGACTCATCACCATCATTAGATGATATTGAGTTAGAGGTTAGAGCCTATGTTGAATTGTTTGGTATTCCACCTGAGTTGGTTGTTATAGATAACCTGATGAATGTTGCTGCTGAATCTGATAATGAATGGGCAGGTCTGCGAGCTATTATGGTGGAGTTCCACGATATGGCTCGCAAGACTGAAGCCTGTGTAATGGTATTGCACCACGTTTCAGAACAGAGTGAGTATGGAAAGACTAGTGAACCACCTGCTCGTAGGGCTATTCACGGTAAGGTATCTCAATTACCAGCATTAATACTTACTCTTGGCTTTGATCCTTATAACAAAGTATTAAAGGTGGCAGCAGTTAAGAATAGGTTTGGTCCACATACCGCAGATGGATCTGATCACGTTGGTTTATTTGTTAACTATGGGATATGTCAGATCAGTGACTCAGATGCTTTGGGTATGATGTATAGAAGAGATGCGGTGTTTAATGACTCCAAGGTATAACAAGACCAAGGGTGCTCAGTTTGAAGTTGATGTAATGAAATGGTTTAGGAAGATGGGAGCAGTAGCTGAGAGGCTACGTCTATCAGGGTCAGAAGATGAGGGTGATCTAGTAGTTATAGTTGCCGGTGAGACCTTTATCTTTGAGTTAAAGAATACTAAGAAGTTAAACTTAAAGGAGTTCTGGGATGAAGCACAAAAAGAAGCTACTAATTATTCTAAGCATCGCGGTATTAGTCAGCCTCTTAGTTATGTTTTATTCAAGAGAAGAAACGCAGGAATAGATAAGGCTTGGGTAATCCAAGACCTAACACAATGGCTAAAGGAGAAGCAATGACACCAGTACCAGAGGGAATAATAACTACAACAGAAACTTGGCAAGAAGGATCAGATAGTCCTACTCTATTAGTAAACGCAGGTCTAGTATCTGATGTTTCAAAACTTATTATGGGTGGAGGAGACTCATTTGAAGTTGCTACAGATATAATTAAATTAGTTACTGCATTTAATAATAAGGAAAAAGAATGATCTGCGAAGTATGCAAGGCAGGTGGTGAACTGAATAAGATCGGTCAGTTCAAACGCGCTACTACTATGCACAAGAAATGTAAGGAGGACTGCGGATGCCAGCACAAGACTGGTCCAGAAGTAGGAAGCCTAGCCTTCGCAATGGCAGAACCGATGCGAACACAATACCCATTGGAGTAATAGTTGCTCACTATGGCGGTGAGGTAAGGGAAGGTAGGGCTTGTTCTGTAAGGTGTGTATTACATAGCGACAGTAGGAGAAGCGCAGTAATAAACACTAAGGACAATTTATATTTCTGTCACACTTGCGGTAAGGGTGGCAACGCAGTAAACATTATTAGTCTTATAGAGAATATGGAGTTTAAAGATGCTCTCGCCCGCGCAATTGAAATCCTCGCTAGAAGCGGCAGTACAGTACAACAAGGATCTAAACGAGGAAGCAATAAACTTTCTCGCAGGTCGTGGGATTTCTAAAGAGGTAGCTGATCAGTACTACTTAGGTTATATAAAAGAACCTGTTGCAACTCACGAGCACTATAAAGGCTGGCTATCCATACCTTATATGACGGTAATGGGACACTGTGTTGGCTTTAAGTTTAGAAGATTAGATGAAGGTAAACCTAGGTATGGAGCACCACTAGGACAGAAGGGTCATCTATATAATGTTAGCGATATTATTTTAACTAGTGAATACATAGCAATCTGTGAAGGTGAGCTAGATACTATTGTTGCATCTGCAATCTTAGGTATACCAGCAGTAGGAGTTCCTGGTGTACAGGCTTGGAAGTCCCACTTTACAAGGATGTTTACTGGCTATGGCAAGGTTTATATTATTGGTGATAATGATTTAAAAGAGGATGGTTCTAATCCTGGTGCAGAGTTTTCTAGGATGGTAGCCCAAGAAGTTATTAATTCTACTATCGTGTCGCTTCCTGCTGGTATGGACCTCAATGATCTATACTTAGCAAAGGGTATAGAAGAGACAAAACGGACAATTGGAGTACCTAATGTATGAAGAACTCAGACCTGATGGTACTAGCAGAGTGGTTGGCGACCTTAGGGATCTCTATTATCAAGATCAATTACGAAAAGCACACAATAGAAATCGCACCACCTCCAACGAAGGAGTAGAAGAAGAGTTTATTAATAATATGTGGCGCGTTATGGATGCCGCCGGTGATTTACTTATCAGTAAGCACCACGATTACGGTCCATTAAATATTGCAAGATCACCTGGTGGTCCTATCAACGGACTAAGAGTGCGTATGTGGGACAAGATAGCTCGCATTAATAACCTAGTAGATTCTAAAGTTAAACCAAGTAATGAATCACTACGAGATTCTTTTGTTGACTTACTTAATTACTCAGCTATTGCGCTGATGGTATTAGATGGCAACTGGCCTGAGGTGCAAACGCTGGATTGTGAATGACTCCAGAACTACATCCAACTCTATACGAGTTAGTACCTTCAGTTGCTTACAGTATAGTTAATAAGTTTAAAGGTTGGGTTGATGCTGATGATGTAAGACAAGAGTGTTATCTCTGGGCTATTGGTCGCGGTCAACAGTTTACTGATCTACTTAATGAACCTGATCTGCGAAAGCGTGAGCACAATGAGAAGCGTATTGTTTATCAGATGCGTAGAGTTGCAGAAAGATATGCTCGTAAAGAGAAAGCTCGTAAGGCTGGATATAAAGTAGGCGATGAAGCGTTCTACGATACCTCAACTATCGCACAGTTAATCCCATTTATTATTGCATCCGTTGTAGAAGGTACAGTATTAGAGCAAGCACAAGAGATGATCAACGATGGCACACCTCGTAAGCAGTCAACACCTGCTGAAGGTGGCAACCTATTAGCTATCCTAATTGATTTAAAGAAGGCTTATCTAAAGCTAGGTCAAGAAGATAAGACTATATTGCAGATGAGATACCACGATAACTTTACTTTAAATCAGATAGCGCAGTACTTAGAGTGTGCTATCTCTACTGCTGATCGCCGGTCAACCTCAGCCTTGCGTAGATTACAGGACAGGCTAGGTGGTGAGACACCTTGGGCATAAACATAATTTACAATGAGGATTGTTTAGAGACTATGAAAGGTATGGATGATAACTCCATAGATCTAACCATTACATCTCCACCTTATGATTCACTTAGAGTTTATAATGGATATGCTTTTGATTTTGAATCTACATCTAAAGAACTATACCGCGTTACCAAAGAAGGTGGTGTGTTGGTATGGATAGTAGGAGATGCTACTGAAAAAGGTAGTGAAACTGGTACATCTTTTAGGCAAGCACTTGGTTTAAAAGATGCTGGCTTTAACCTACACGACACTATGATCTGGCGTAAGACTAATCCTATGCCTAAGGTAAAGACTAAGAGATACTTTGATGTCTTTGAATATATGTTTGTCCTATCTAAAGGACAACCTAAAACATTTAATCCTATTATGCAACCCACTAAATTGGGCGGACAGATTTACGATTCAACAGTTAAGAAGATTACTAAAGGTAAAGAAAGAACTAAGAAAACTTTTGTATTAAATATGGAAAGATATAAAGATAACATCTGGGATTGTGCTATAGCTCAGAATAAAACTGAGCATCCTGCTGTATTTCCTGAGAGTCTGGTATCAGATCACATATTATCTTGGAGTAATGAAGGAGATATTGTTTACGATCCTTTTATGGGATCAGGAACTACTGCTATTGCTGCTAAAAAACTAGGCAGAAACTACATTGGTAGTGAAATAAGCCAAGAGTACTGTGCTATTGCAGTTAGTAGGATATGATGGAATTTAAAGAGCCACAACTATTTGATTACCTAAAAGAGAATTACTATTCAGACCTTGAGAAAAGTGAAGAGTTTGATAACTGGGATTGTATATCACTTGAGGCTAAGATGTTTATAGAATTAAAGTCTCGCAAGACTCACTACCCTGATCTACTTATTGAAGAGAGTAAGTATCAGGGTTTAATATTAGCAGCAGGTATCAGATCACTTATACCTTGGTATATTAACTCCACACCTGATGGTGTGTGGGGCTTTAACTTAACCGAGATACCTCAGCCTAAGTGGGAGGAGAAGTGGCTACCTATTACTACTGAGTTTGAGAATAGAACTAAGCGTACTAAACTAGTAGGGTTCTTAAAGCTAGAAGATGGGACAGTGTTTTGATCTACGAATATAGATGTAATATTTGTAACCTAGTTAGCTCAGTTGAAAGGTCTGTATATGATGATGAGAATATACCTCTCTGTTGTGGTGATCTTGCTGTTCGGGTTTATGCTCCTCCTGCTGTGAGTTTTAAAGGTAATGGTTTCTACAGTACGGACAAGCGATGACTGATTATCCTAATTGGTTTGCACAAATTGCACAGAATAATTTTACTACCTATCTATCAGAGTATGCAGGTAAAGAAAACCTACGCTTCCTACAACTAGGTGTATATACAGGTGATGCTAGTGTGTGGTTATGTAATAACATTCTAACTGATAAGAGTTCAATACTAATTGATGTTGATACTTGGGCTGGCAGTGATGAGGAAAGCCACGCCGAGATGGACTTCAGCGATGTTGAGAGGGTATACAAAGAGAAGATTAATAACCTATCTATTGTATCTGTGGTTAGTGATACTGTTGAATATCTAATTAGACAGCGCAATAACTTTATGAACTCATATGATTTTATTTATATTGATGCAGACCACACAGCAGTTAGTGTGTTAATGGATGCAGAACTTAGCTGGCCTCTATTAAAGTCCGGTGGCATTATGGCATTTGATGATTACACTTGGGGTCGTAATCTTCCACCATCTAAGACACCTCGCGTTGGCATACTCTTATTTACTGAGCGACACAAGGCTGAGCTGGATACATTAGTTATTAACGATCAGTATTGGATTAGAAAAAAGTAGAAAGCCCTGCTGGAAGGGTAGCAAGGCTTTCTTTAGATAGATCGGAGAGAGCCGACCTAAGAGTTAGATACTATCAGTAGTATCGGTGTTTGAGGAAGAACCTGTGCGCCTTACAAGGTGTTCCGTATCGCTTAGAAATATATTTAAGACCTCGCAAGATTTGATACTCAGCTCTACTATCTTTCTCTCCAAGGAGTTGAGCAATTCCGTAAGCACTTGATCCTCGTTGGTTCTTTGCGTAGTTATCAAACCTGCTTTCACTGGTCCAAAGGGCGAGTAAGCACTCGCTCTCTCTCCCACTCCACCCGAAACCAGCCGAAGCGTAGGCCTTCGCGATCTTTCTATTGTAGTTCTTCTCATCTTTAGTTGCCTTCCTATTCTCTATTACACCGTTAGGTATTTGCCCCACCGGTCGTGGGAATAATTTATCTTGACCTACTAGCAGTAGTCCTAGTGCGACCACTAATATCAAGCCATTTCTTATTACCTTCTTCATCAGCACTCATCTCTTCCTCTAGGTAGGTGCGATATACATTTGGGTAGTCATTACTCAAACGCGCTAACGCTCTATCTCTCGCTCTCCTGTAGTTTCTTCTACGAACGGCTTGTGCTTTCGCGGCTTCTATTCTCCGCTCTACTTCTCTCATTAAACCCACCTGTCCATACAATTAGCAATAGTAGATAATACTATAGGTGTTATCTCTATTTGGGAGGACACTTCCTTGGCATCTTCCTCATCTGTTAGCCACTCTTGGACATATATTTTACTCCCATTAGGGCTATTCCTATACCATTTCAGGGCATCTAAGGCACTCTCTCCGCCCCATATGGCTATGTTTTGTTGGTCAGCTACCTCATAGAATATAATTCTCTTTACTGACCCGTTGCGTATCTCTGTTACATTACTCATTTAGTCCTCATCTTCCCACATACGATCAGGTAGACCGGCATCTCCGGTCTCCTCTTCTTCTCCCTCTACCCCGTTAAGGGCATACTCATCTCCGGATAGATAGCGTGGCTCACCCATTGGCTCGCTCTCTCTCCCTCTCGCTCATTGTATCCATTACGCAGTTATCGCAGATTAGCTTGTCGTTATACCGGTGATACCAGTCCACTCTTGCTATCTCCCACCCGCAGAATTGGCAGATATTCATACGCTCTCCTCGTATATATAACCTTCTATATTCCAGACACTATCAAGGATAGCGTTCTGCCACTTTCCACAATATTCGCAGGAATAATCTACATTTATTGTAGATAAGACTAACCCCTTTTGCTTGCAATACCGGCACTTACTCATCTCATTCCCTCTCTCTCTTTCGCTAGTTGGATCAACCGTTTAGCTGATGTTTCTATCTCCTTTAGATAACTTAGGCAATCGCACTCACTTATTGGGACTAGGTGATCGCCACATATCGCCGGTGTATAACTCATCATTTCTCCATTTCCACAGTTATATACTCCTCTACCCAACCAAAGGTAGTAATAAAGTATCCGATACGATTTACTAGGTGATAGCCGTTCATTATCACCATATCTCCCTCACTTGTGTCTACAAGTGTCCATATTTTATTATTATCCTGAGCAATTACATACTCCACCTCTTCACCATAGGTTTCATACATAACCCCATCAAAGGAAGCATCTTCATCAAACTTATTATTAACCGGTAAGTAGTTCTTATCCCACTCATCAATAGTAAGTTTATTTATTGTATTCATACTTTTACCTCTCTCTCTTTATCCTCTATACATATATGGGATTTCCATATATCAGTTGTATCTTTATCCCCACACCAATTGCATATTGCCATTACTCATTCTCCTTCCTATATGTTGGGTGATTCCAATCTAACCAATGGGATAGATATCCCTCTAAATTCATACCCATTTCCATAGATAAAATAGGGTCAAAATCTCCACTAGTTGCCTCCGGAAAGTGCTTTACAATCTCTGCCCAAAATGCATCTTCACCATCTTGAGCGGCTTTTTCTACCATTCTGTCCCATTCTTGTTTACTCGCCATCATTCTCCTCCTCTTGCATATCTTTCCAGATATCAATCTCTGCCTCTATTGCATAGTGATTTGATTGCCAGTATTGATCCGCTTTTTCAAAATGTGCCATAAGAGATGCCCATTGTTCATCTTTCATTGGCTTTTCATCATTGTAAAAATCCTCAAAAGTAGATTTATTAAACCAATTGATTACGATCTCCTCTTCCGGATTTAGATTTTGCAGTTGCTTGATTGCAGTAGATACTTTCATACCTCCACCTCTTCTCCCTCTACATAGCCTTCTGCTAATAAACCTTCAAAGAAGTCCCATATTTTAAGTAATCCATCTCTCTCTTGTTCGGTGGCTTTACTTAATGCAATATTAAGTGCGCCTCCAAACTTTTGTATATCTTGATACTTGTATCCCATCATCTCTCTCTCCTATCAGTAATTAAGGTAGAGCGTTCGCTCTCCCTCTCTCCCACTTGTAAGTAGGATACCACGCCACCCTCCCCCATTGCCGGAAGATGGCATAGTAAGCCACCAAAAGCTGGGCGATTTGCCCCTTTTGTCCCGCTTAACTTTCGCAATCGTGGCCGTATGTCCACTCATTGGAATCGTTATCATCTAATAGATCAAATACGCGGTTACATTCCACGCATCTAGCCTTAGTTGAAATCTTCATTTAGTGATCCTCCAATCTTCCCAATTGTATTTAGCGCTCACCGGCGCGGTCTCTCTCACTATTGATTGGTTACAATCGGCGCAATCGGCGGATTGTAAACTGTAATCATCGCGGGTAACTAGCCACATCAAATTGGTGGCGATGTGCCGGCACTCTTTACTCATAGCCCGCACACCTCCATATTCCCAACACAATACCCGCCACCATTCCACCATAGGCGGGTAGAGATTAGATAGATGCCGGCGAATAAAGAGAGCCAAAAGATAGCCCTCACTACTCTCCTCACCTTGTAATAAGAATTAGATCTCATCACTAACCTCCTTTACCTTTTGGTATTCTTCAAATAAAACATTGAAAGATTGGATTGAACACATTTGAAAGATCTCTTCTTCAAGTGTCTCCTCACCCTCATCTGCATAGTTATTCATAAACGCATCTAAAAGGTTATCGGCAACACTGCCTAGAATCTCCTTTTGATCTTCATCGTTTAAACTGTTGAAGAATTGCATTGTCCTATCCTTTCCACTCTTCCCGATTTGAGAGAGTGCCATCTCCCACCGGTTAGCCGGTGAGAGATAGCCCGCCATCAAGTTTTAAAAGTTGCGGAACACATACCCATTGCTAGACCAATAATCTCCCATAAATAAATCACGGGAGAATTTATTGTAATCAAAATACAATTGAGCGATCTCCGGAAGATCCGGCGTAATGGTCTCATCTGCGATATTGTCGGCGAACTCTTGTTCGCTATTCCATTCACCACAATAAGCCTCTTCAAAATCGGAGATCCAATCTTCCCACTCTTCCCACTTGTAATATGTAGGAGAGTTATCCACCCACGCGGAAAGCGCACCCTCATAAGTATCGGCGCACATACTCCAATTATTGGCCTCAATAATCTCATTCAAGTAGTCATTCTTTAAACAGATATCGCACCCACTTGTCCTATCTCCGGTGTGAACAGTAGTCATTAGTCTAAATACTCCTCATCTGTTGGTGTTAGATTGTAAAAGGAATTGAACGCATCTCTAACCTCTTTTATATCGGACATACAAGCGAATTTGCGATCACCTAATAGATCCTCATCTTCTTCTATTTGATCATAGAATTCACACAATAGATTAGATTGGATCTGTTGTTCCGCTTTACTACTTAGGACTAAACCTAAACTGTTAATGAACTTTAGATCTTTTGCCATTTGAATCTCCTATCAATATGAGGGCGGGATTGCTCTCATTGAGATAATAGTAAGGGAGATCCCCCATCTATGCAAGTATCTAATTGATGGTGTCCTCCCAATAATTCAAAAGCTGGACATTTCGCCCATAACATTCCAAAGCTAGACAAATCGGACATTGCAAATTGAATGGAACCATTTGGGTGATTTGAGAGTCTAATAAGTAACGCCGGTAAATTGCCGGTTAATAGATAGGGGCAATTATGGAACAGATTAATAGCACAGACTTAGCAGACATTATTAACTTATGGGAGGACTTACCTCCGGACTATCGGGAATGGTTCGCAATGGAATACTTAAGTCCGGCAACTTGTCGCCGGTTATTAAAGAGTAAGGGTGCGCCAATAGTGCCTATTGTTTAGTAAGCCCTCCACTCTTTACCAATACCCCCACAAGTCGGGCAAAGTATAGCCAACTAGGGCTAACTAGGACAAAACGGACACCGCACAAGGGCTGACCGCAACGGAAAACCGACCCCCGTATGGTTAAACGCGCCGACTGTATATGTATGTACCCTAAATAAAAATATTTGATAAAGTTAAGCTGCCGTAATACCTGTCCGATATGTCCGTATTATACCAGTATGCTAGTGAGGTCCATCACATTTATAAAGATTTATTAGATAAAAACGGGAAATGCGTTATATTTCCCGCCTTATATATAGTAGGGGAGTAAAACGATCCCTTACTAGTTTTACGACCCATCATCGCCTCAGCGATGCTTCGGCGAGACCCCTAAGGGCGAGCCGAGTTTTACCCCTCACTGCGCTTAAAGCTTGTTCGGGAGCGAAGCGCCAGCGAAGTGAACCGAACACACACACACTACGCGGCAGGTGTAAACTATTAAACACCCAGTAACCTATTATCCGCCTAGTAATGAATCAAAGATTTTAATTACGGCGCTTATCCACAGGTTCTATCCACAAGGAGAAATACAATGGCATCAAAACCAAAACCTAATCCAACACCTACATCTCTAAAACAATTAAAAGATGTTAGAGGAACTTTAATGATGATTCCTAAGGATCCAGTTACAGGTCAATCTTTAAGAGGAACCGAAAAAGATAGAAATACTTATTCAGGCACTTACAAGGGTGTAGAGTATTCGTGGCATAGGGGTCAAGCTACAAGAGTTAGATAATGGCTGAGAACTCAGCAGATATCGCAAAGCGAATTATTCTCGGTTGTGTAGCTGAGAATATGACTGTGGAGCAAGCCTGTGCTTCAGCCGGTAAATCATTAAAGACCTATGAGTACTACCGCAGATCAGATCGTGTTTTCGCCGATAAGATGGATAGAACTAGGCTAGGTCTTAGGGATAAGAACTTTGCACTGGGAGATATCTCAGAGATTACCTTTGCACAATTTAGAGACCGCTTCCTGAAGAACAAGACATTCCCCCATCAACAAAATTTAGTAGATATGATTGAGGTTGGTAAACCTTCGTGGTTACACCCCTCTATGAAGTATGAACCAGGACTAGCTAATAACCGCATACTTCTAAACATTCCACCCAACCACGCCAAGTCAATGACTATTACTATTGACTACGTTACCTGGCAGGTCTGTAAGAATCCAAACTTTAGAGTTCTTATAGTTTCCCAAACTCAAAGGCTTGCAGCAGATTTCTTATACGCTATAAAGCAGAGATTAACCCACCCCTCATATGAGGAGTTACAATCAGCTTACGCTGCCGGTGTGGGCTTCAGATCAAAGAGTGCTTCCTGGCAAGCAACTAGAGTCACCTTCGGTGATGAGTTGCGTGAATCATCTGAAAAGGATCCCAATATAGAAGCAGTAGGTATTGGTGGTCAGATCTACGGTAAGAGAGCCGATATGATCATAGTAGATGATGCTGTGACTCTATCTAATGCTAATGACTTTGAACGACAGATTAAGTGGTTAACCCAAGATGTCCGGTCTCGTCTTAACCCTAGTGGTAAATTAATTATTATTGGTACCCGCGTTGCAGCAGTTGATCTATATAAAGAACTACGCAACAACGATAGATATCCTGGCGGCCTAGTACCTTGGTCATACCTTGCAATGCCAGCCCTACTAGAATCTAGTGAGAAGCCTGAAGAGTGGGTTACATTATGGCCTGCCTCAGATCAACCCTTTGATGGTCAGAAGGAAGAAGAGAAAGATCCAGTCACAGGATTTTATCCTAGATGGAATGGGCGTAACCTATATAACGAACGCCAATCTATGGATGCTTCAACTTGGGCTTTAATTTATCAGCAACAAGATATCTCAGATGATGCGGCCTTTGACCCAGTCTGTGTTCGTGGTTCTATAGATGGTATGCGTAAGTCGGGCAGACTAACCGCAGGTCATCCTGGACACCCAAGAGATTTAAATGGTTTTACTTTTATCTGTGGGTTAGATCCTGCAATGGTAGGAGATACCGCAGCTATCTGTTATGCAATAGATAGAGCTACTAGTAAACGCTATATTGTAGATGCTATTAAAATTACTAGGCCTAGCCCTGCTGCTATTAGAAATCTAATATTTGACTGGACATCCTTGTATGGTCCTAGTGAGTGGATAGTAGAGAAGAACGCCTTTCAATCTTTCCTAACACAAGATGAAGGTATCAAGATGCACTTAGCATCTAAAGGTGTACAGTTTAAAGAACACCATACTGGCAGTAATAAATGGGATGCAGGTTTCGGTGTTGCATCTATGGCTAGCCTATTTGGTACTAAACAATTTGATGGCAAGCACCATAGAGATAATCTAATACACCTTCCTTCAGATCAAACTGAAAACATTAAGGCTCTAATAGAGCAGTTAATTACTTGGTCTCCTACGACTAAGGGTAAAACAGATATGGTAATGGCTCTTTGGTTCTGTGAGATCAGGGCAAGAGAGATGCTCAACTATGGTAAGTATCAGACACACCATCTTAAAAATCCATTCCTATCAAAGTATGAACAGAGCAAGAGAACAGTCGTCAACCTAGATGAACTGTTTGCAGAAAAAGAACGTACATTCATCTAAGGAGAAAATAATGAAAAAAGCTGAGAGCGAAAAAGGTAGACTTTTAAGAGCAACAGATAAATCAACCAAAGGTAGTACTACATATGCAGCCGATCAGTATGTTACTAAAGGTTTAAGAGGTCTTAATCTATCACCAGAACAACAACGCAAATTACAAAATAAATTAATTCCTATCGTACAAAAAACTATTCAATCAGAACGTAATAGAACAGTAACTCGTGGTGAAGGTATTGTTAATAGAACTGCTGTAAAGAAAGTTAAAGCTGCTGAAAAGAAAATTGTAGGCGGAAAGTAATTAATCTTATTAAGGACAAATAGTGTTATCTACTAAAGAGGTAGTCTCAAAGATAGATCGGTTGAAGAACCGATATGCAGCTAGAGACCAGCGTATGCGTGATGTTCTTTCCGTGCGCCAAGGTGATATATCAAAAGTATATCCAGCTATGTTCTCAGAGGATTACCCAAAGCCTTTAGTTGCAAACTTTGTAGATGTAGCAGCAAGGGATCTAGCAGAGGTAATGGCACCACTGCCATCCTTTAACTGTGCAGCAACTAATATGGTATCTGATACCCAACGCCGTGCTGCTGATACTAGAACTCGTATTGCTAATTACTATGTAGCATCTTCTGATCTACAGATTCAGATGTATACCGGTGCTGATTACTTTAATACCTACGGTCTATTACCAGCAATGATTGAAATGGATTATGAGACAAACAATCCTCGTATCCGTTTGTTAAATCCTTTTGGTGTATACCCTGAGGTAGATAGATTTGGTCGTTGCCTATCTATATCACAGATCATTGCATCCGATGCTGAGAGTATCGCATCCCAGTATCCTGAGTTCTATGATCAGATAGTTGGAAAGACAGTTTATTCTTACGCTTCCCCTTACCTATCTATCGTTAGATACCACGATAAAGATCAAGACTTAATTTTTATACCAGAGCGTAATAACTTAGTTCTATCTAATACACCTAACCCAGTAGGTAAGTGTTTAGCAAGAGTTGCACTTCGTTCATCCTTAGATGGTGAAGCTCGTGGACAATTTGATGATGTTCTATCCGTTCAATTAGCCCGTGCTCGCTTTGCAGTATTGCAGATCCAAGCAGCAGAGAAATCTATTCAAGCACCTATTGCTATTCCACAAGATGTTCAGGAGTTAGCACTAGGACCTGATGCGATTATGAGGTCTGCTAACCCACAAGGTATTCGTAGAGTTCCACTAGAGCTACCAGCAGGAGTATTTACAGAGTCTGGTGTACTAGAGCGTGAGTTAAGATTAGGTTCTCGTTACCCTGAATCTCGTTCAGGTAATATTGATGCCTCTGTTGTTACAGGTCGCGGAGTTCAAGCATTACAAGCTGGCTTTGATACACAAGTTAAAGCAGCACAAGCGCAGTTTGCTAGATTATTCCAAGAGTTAACCTCACTTTGCTTTGAAGTAGATGAGGTTGTCTTCGGTAATATGACTAAGACTATTAAGGGAACCGATGACGGTACACCTTATACAATGAAATACACACCATCTCGTGATATTAAAGGCGAGTATGGCGTAGATGTACGTTACGGCATTATGTCTGGTATGGATCCTAACCGAGCCATCATTGCATTACTACAAATGCGTAGCGATAAGTTAGTGTCCCGTGATTATGTCCGCCGAGAAATACCAATGGAGTTAAATGTTACGCAAGAAGAACAAAGAGTTGACATTGAAGAAATGCGTGATTCTCTTAGGGTTGCTGTTGCTCAGTATGCACAAGCTATTCCCGCGCTTGCTGCCCAAGGTCAAGATCCATCTCAAATCATTACGAGAATTGCCGAAGTAATACAAGGCAGACAAAAAGGTTTCCAACTAGAAACTATTATAGAAAAAGCATTTGCGCCAGAACCACAACCGGTGGCACCAACAGCACCGGCACTTCCAGAACAATCTAGTATTCCAGCAGTAGGAACGGCCCCCGTTCCTGCCTCGCAGCCAACTGAACAACAACAAAGCGGAGAGGCCCCTGCTGCTGGACCTAG
>Ga0315909_10005002_pt1 | contig 15396 bp, 18 predicted proteins | sample LakEriMetagenome_11_FD_203527 | JGI IMG/M metagenome (GOLD analysis project Ga0315909, IMG submission 203527) | Freshwater fungal communities from buoy surface, Lake Erie, Ohio, United States - Buoy 2 MA125 | ecosystem: Environmental > Aquatic > Freshwater > Lake | place: USA: Lake Erie, Ohio...
CTCTATTATCTGTACCTGGCATACCACCATCTGCGCCAACTACAAACACGTGCGCATCTGAAGATGTAGTAGCACTTCCTAATTTAAGTGCAGAATTATAAGATGAAATTACTTGTACACTGCCTTGACCTGAACCAGTAACATATAAAATCGGAGTATCTTTTTGAATATAAAAATTTTCCGTGGAAACATATCCTGGATATCCAACAAGAGGAGTTCCATAATAAATATTTGATATTCCGAGAGTTTTATTAGACCCAGACCATATTGGAATGAAATTTAATGAACCCACACCAGATAAATCTCCAGCATTTGAATTTAAAGCATAACTCGCAGTTAATGCGTTTGATGAACTTAATGCGTAACTACTACTATTGGAAAAATCTGAATATGATGAACTAATGGATCTACTAGAACTGATTGCCCAACTACTTGTTCCTACAAATTGAGGTGATGTGCCTGTTCCTGTAATTCTGCCAGTTAAAGATCCTGTAAAACTTCCTGTGGAAAATAAATCTTGTAATTGTGTCAAACTAGCTCTATAAGTTTTTATAGAACTGCTTTGATCAATTGGAAAAAAATCACTACCAGTTAAACTGGCAATAGGATCTAATTGACTAATTTTTATACTTGTTGTTGGCATATTATATATTTAATTAATTATTTCCAAACTCTAATCCTATAATTCCATTTAGTTGTATTAACTAAGTTCCATCCACCACCAGTTTTATTTGGTATATAGAAATTTCCGCCTGAATTGTTAATGGTTAAGGACACACCCGCATAAGTTGAATTAGTCCACGCAGCAAATAAATTAGAATCATTAACATCTATTTCAGCACTATTTACATCAACTTCATCACCAGCTACATATCCTACGACTGAATCACTACTATTACAATATAATGTAGCCCTTATTAATGATGGCGTTACACCAAATCCATGTGCTACAGCATAACAATATGTACCTACACCACCTTCATTTGCACCAGCTAAGAACTGTCCTACTGTGTTTGAACTAATAGTATTAGAAAATGTAGATGATGGAAATTCTGATAATGATATTGAACTAATATAACTTGCAGTAACAGCAAAACTTGCAGATGTAACAAAACTCGCAGATGTAGCAAAACTTGCAGATCTCGCATTAGAAGATGAAACAGAAAAACTTGCAGTACCAAAATAACCAACTGCATTTGTTACGCTAGAACTAAATGTTGTAGAAGATACATTTCCAACTACTGTTAATTTATTATTATTGGTTGTATCCCACGAAAGATTTGAATTTCCGCCAAATGTTCCTGCAAGGGAATTAAATTGTACATTTCCAATTGCACCACCCGGAGATGTTAATGTACTTATTGCAGATATTTTTACAACATTATTATCACCGGTATCTAAACCAATAATTACATTGTCTCCACCCGTAATTTTTTTAAATCTTAAATCTACTCCTACTTTATCCGAATATAGTCCATATCCATATGAACCTGTATTTGATGCAGTATTTGATTCACCAGATCCACCACCACTTGCAGCATAAGCTGCAGTTAAAGCATTTGTTGCCCAACTGCTTGTTCCTAATAAACTGCCAGTAAATGAACCAGTAAAACTGCCAGTATAATTACCGTTAAAAATAGATGCGGACTTTGCATTAAATACATAGTCCGCAAGATCTATTGATGTAATCTTTTTGGTTTCTTGCGCAGCAATATCTGTAATAAACAACAAGTCATTGGATTGAACTTGTGAATCAGTATAAGCTGCTAATTCAGTAATTATCTTACTATTGGACATATATCTTTAATAGATATATATATCATTATGTTTTGACATTTTTTAATTTTTTAACAATATATTTTACCAAAGTACTTCTAACAATGTCTTCTTCCGTAAATTTAAATGTATAAATACCATTTTCTTTACTTTCATCATCGTCAAAAGCACTCATTATCTTCATAAAACCACTTTTGCCATTAATATCACTTTGATCAGGATCACCCAATATAAAGACTTTACTGAATTCACCTACTCTTGTAATCAATGTAGTCAATTCTTTTACAGTCATGTTTTGTGCTTCATCAGCAACAATACACTTAGCATTCCAATTCAATCCTCTCAAAAATCCAAGTGGAATACTATCCAAACGATTTTCTTTTTGTAAAATTTCAATGTCTCGTTTTGGTAATAGTTCTGCTAATTTTTCCAACAAAGGTTGAATATAAGGTGCCATTTTTTCATCTGCTTCACCTGGCAAAAATCCGATTTTACTATCAGCACTTTCTACCGCACTTCTAATATAAAGTAAATCACTTACTTTCTTTTGACTTAATAATTTTAATGCGGAATATATAGTGATATATGTTTTACTAGAACCTGCAGGACCACTAACAAATACCATTTTGGTATCTTTGTTTAAAGCTATATTTAAAAATTCTTTTTGTTTTTCTGTTAATTCTCTTTCAAATATTGATAACTCATGTTTTAATTTTGTTCTTTGATAGACGATAGGACTTGTATCATTTTTGGGTTCATTATTTTGATATTCAACATTGTTATTATTGTTTGAACTATCATTTTTGCTTTTTTGAAGGTTTTTCTTTTTTTTCATGAGTAATCTTATTTAAGATAGAATTTAATTTGTTCTCAACCGTTTTAACCCTTATACATAACTCATATTGTTCCTTTTCAATATAGTAATTGTAAACATTATCCAAATTTTCTTTGAATTGATTCTTTGGTAATGTAACAACAAAGTCAGAATTCTTAAAACTAAATATTTCAACAAAACTTAACTTTTTATCAATTGCATATTCTATTGATGCAACAATATGTTCCATCATTTGAATTTTATTGACTTCAATGAACTTATTCATTTCATTGAAATTAGAAGGTAACGAGTATAATTTATGTTTGGATGCTTTTGGCATACAGATATAAATATCAAAAACATTGTTACAAAAAACAAAAAACGCTATTAAAGTTATTTTAATAGCGTTACATCAATTTACTATTTTATTAAATTATGACACTTTATGACGAGTTTCGTTGTACTCAACTAACTCAATTCTAGTGCCATCCGGCCATTTTTTTACAATACCAGACCAATGATCAAATTCAGTCTTAGCATCATTCTTATTAGCATATACTAACTCACTTACTCTCAACCCACTTCGTGTAACAACATAAAATTTCTGTTCTGTAGTTACATTATTTTCGGTACCGTTTTCTTTTTTATTAGTCTTTTTAGACATATTAACTATATAGTTTAATTGTTATTATTTGGTTTTACTGTACAAATTTATGATAACCAGTCATAAATTAAATCATTCATCATCACCGTCACCATCAATATCTTTTGACGATGCTAATGGAATCGCACTAGTTTCCTCAACAATAGCTTTGATTTCACTTTCAATTTCCTTCATCTTATCTTTATAACCAGCAGCTACATCCTTGAAATCTTTCTTTACAAAGATTAACTTTTCCGTCAACTCATATACCTTCTTTTCTGCTTCTTGTTTTGTCATATACTATTTTTTACTATTTGTTTTTGTTTATCACCGAAATTGGTGGACATAAAGGGAGTCGAACCCTTGTCTTTAAAACACTATCATAATCAGCCTACGTGTGTATACATTTTTTAGTTGTTAAGAACAATTATATTAAATGTCAAAACTAATTGTTCTAAAGATTTACAAAATACTCAATCAACAATGCAAATCAAATTGTTGATATAGCCTGATATTTTACACCCAACATAATTATCAGACATCATTATATTGAATGTGCGGCCGATTAGGCTGCCAATGCTACTGCATCACGGGAGGTGAAGTTATAGCTAATTACATTATCTTCAGCAGTTAATGTTTCGATAGAAGTTTTAAGAGGCCAACTATCATCCTCTACACGCCTAACTAGTCAAATATCTTAAATCGAGACCAGTATATGCCCATAAAATGTTAAAGATCAAAAAATTGTCTATAAGATATTGTTTCATCCAAACCAAGTTCTCGTCTCATATTAGCAAATAATTCTTTGCCTCTTTCAACTGAAACAGGTTGGTTTAATTCTTCTCTTTTAATATCTTTAATAAGAATTGATATTTCACGACGAATTCTATTAGATTCAATTGGATTATTATCTTTTGTTTCTAACTCATCTTGTAATTGACTCAATTTATTTTTTAAGTCGTTTAGTTTCTTATTTGTTTCCATTCTTATAAATATATAAGAACTTTTCTAAAAGTGGAGCGGGTAGAGGGAATCGAACCCTCACATCAACCTTGGCAAGGTCGAAGGCTACCACTACATCATACCCGCTTTAAAATGGTGGACCGTAAGAGAATCGAACTCTTCCCTAAAGCTTGCAAAGCTCCCGTGCTACCACTATCACTAACAGCCCATTTAAAAATCTTACACCAATATATAGTGTTTGTCAAACTAAAAATCAAAATGGTCGGAATGACAGGACTCGCACCTGCAACCTCCTAGCTCCAAACCAGGCCGTCTACTATTGACATTACATTCCGATTAAATTGGTTGCCTGAACTGGATTTGAACCAATACAAGAACTTTCAAAGAGTTCGGTGCTACCATTACACCATCAGGCAATTAAATTTAAATTGGAGCGGGTAGTGAGAATCGAACTCACCTTGCCAGTTTGGAAGACTGGCGCTTTACCACTAAGCTATACCCGCAAATGGCGGAGGCGAAGGGTGCTGCCCCCTCAGTGGCTTTTAGACCACGGCAGTTTAGCAAACTGCTGTAGAAACCTGACTATCTACGTCACCTCCATAAATCTTTTGACAAACTCCGATTTCTTCAAGAGACGATATTATCAGTCTTCGGTTCCATTGTCAAGTGGAGTTGTATTAAAATGGCGGATGATGTCCGTACTGCCCGGACCTCCGTTTTTTAGACGGACCTAGTTTTCAAGACTAGTGCAGCCAGCTTATATCTGCCTATCATCCATAAAAAATTGGTGGGCATAGAGGGACTTGAACCCCCACGGATTTCTCCACGAGCTTCTAAGACTCGCACGGCTGCCAATTACGTCATATGCCCAATAAAATGGTCGGAATGATAGGATTTGAACCTACGACATCTTGCTCCCAAAGCAAGCGCTCTAGCCAAACTGAGCTACATTCCGATTAAAATGGTAGGCGGTAAAGGATTTGAACCTCTGGCCTTGACCGTGTAAAGGTCCTGCTCTTCCACTGAGCTAACCGCCCATTTAAAAATCGTTAATTACTTATTTCCAATTATCGCCAGTTGGGTTCTGCACTAAACATAACACCCAGTGACCGATCAAGTGTTTTAACTTACGTTGGGGACACCAGATAGAGTTTCAACCCCGTTCTTATTATGTATTCACTTTACCACACCTCTTCAAATTGTCAACCACTAAAATCAAAAACCCGTCATTCTTTTTTTAGAGTGACGGGTTGAATCCTAACAGCAAACAACCTCATCATCAACTTCCGGATGGGAGTTGACTGGCTTGACTTGGTTGTGATTGTGAAATCATATTATGTGAATATATATCAACAAAAATTAAAAACAACTAAATTATTTGCATTTAAAGATATTTTTAATTCTTTCAGTTACCGTTTTTTGTTTGACTTCTGGTTCAGGAGTATACGCATTAGTATTATTAACCAATTTAATTTCTCCTATTACAGGTTCATTTGGTACTGGTCCAATTGGAACTGGATTACCATAAGTCCTACTCATTGGCCACCATCCGCCTAGATTCTTAAGCAAATTAGCTGGTGATACATTAATATTATTTTCTTCTATAACAATATTTTTAAATATGGATGATTGGTCAGGTAAATCTCTATCCATACTATATCCCAAAAATATTCCATCCCAAGCTGCATATTTACCTGGCTTCCAATTCCATGTTCCTTTACCAGTTGTTACTACATTATTATTCAATACAATTAAATTATGATGATATGCATAATTTACCGCCCACCATTCATTGCCATATTGTCTTACATAATTTTGTGCACTTAATCTAATAAAACAAGGAACATTAATTGCACTGTTTTGTTCTACAATAGTATCAATATTTGTGCCTGTATCAACATAATAACACATTCCTTCAAATCCATCAAAATTGTTGTGTCTTATCAAGGCACCTTTTGTATTAGCAACACTAATACCAGCTAATGGAGAAAATTGTGTTTTACCAGCGTCACCTCTAAATTTACAAAATTCAACAATACATTGTGTAGCAAATATTTTACCAGCCAAATTTCCACCTACTTGTACATGTACAATTTGTTCAGTGTCATGTTCTGGATATCTATTGTTTCTGCCTGGTGAATGAAAATCACATCTTCTTACTGTTGTTCCTTTAGCACCATCTTTAGAATTCTTTGATAACAATGATATAATAATAAATGATGTAGCATTATCTTTACCTACATTGAATCCTTTAAATTCACAATCTTCATACAGTGTATTTGTTCCAAATGTAGTACAACCTGCGGTTGTCAATTCATTGCCTTTAGCTTCATTTATTTCATCATAGTTACCGTCAAATGTAATACCTTTAAATACAATATTCTTACAATCTACTCTACCATCACCGCCAGGTCCAACTGCTTGAACCATAATTAATTGATTGCCATTAACTGCCAAATCTCTTCTTCCTGAAAGGCTTTTTGATAATTTTAAAATTGTTTTACCTTTGCCTTTTCCAATTATTTTAACTCCAGACTCATTTTGTTTTGGATTCCAACCCCATAATATTCCACTCTTTAATACCTTTTCTGGATCTGTTTCACTGATTCCTTCTCCTCCAATATAATATGTACCTTCATCAAGTTCACATATACTATTTTCCGATATACACTTATTAATTGCGTATGCGGAGTTTACTTTTATATCATTTGGCTTTGCGCCGTATTGTTCTGGTTTACTCATATATTATATTCTTTCTACATAAACTAAAAACCTGTCATCTTTTTGAATGACAGGTTTACAATTTATATTTTTATTTTATTATTTAGTACCACTTGGTCTTGGAGTTCCAGTTGGCTTTGGTGTACCACTTGGCTTTGGTGTACCACTTGGCTTTGGTGTGCCTGTTGGTTTTGGAGTTGAACTGGGTGTACCACTTGGTTTAGGTGTTGGTGTTGGCATAAACTATATATTCCTTTCTTCAATAATACATATATTGTATAAATAAAAAACCGTTAACTTTTTTAGGGTTAACGGTTACAATTCTTTATTTTACTTTAAGAATTAGAATGTGTATTTTACACCTGCGGAATATAGAACTTCAGCAGTCAATTCTTCAGTAGCAAAACGATACTTGGCAGTACTAAAGTTGTTATCAATTACACCAACTTCAGCATATGGTACAAAGTTACCAATTGGTCGAGATACATTCAACTTGGCAGTAACTGCATCATAACGTTCAAACTTTACGAATTCAGCAGATGGAGTTGCCTTAAATCCGAATGGTAGTCCAAATGTATGATACAAACCAACACCTGCACCAGCTTGTTCCAAGTTAATGTCATAAGCACCACGAACGTATGGAGTAAGCCAAGGATTCTGTGCTTCCAACTTTACACCAAATTCAGTGGAATTCTTAATACCAAATCCACCAGCTTGGTGACGGGTAGCAGTTGCATCCAAACGTAGAGTCAACCATTCAAAGGTCTTTAGACCCTTACCTGTACCAACAGTCCAGTGTGATTGATCGATGCCATCTTTTGGCAACAACACACCACTAACATATACATCCGCATACTTTAGTGATTTTACCGCAGCAAAACCTGCATAAGCAGTACCTTCTGCACGGCTTACACCATTAACGATATATTGGTTGTTATAACCAGCATCAAATGTCAATGATGAGGTATCTTCTGCGGTTACTGATGCTGCAGCGAAAAGAGCAGCCAATACTAATACTAGTTTCTTCATATTTATTTTATTTTATCTTACTTGTTTCTGTTTAACTAATAAACTTCACTCAAAGTTCATTCATTCAACATGATCATCATACATTGATCTTTAAGAATATCAACTTATTATATAATGACAGTCTGAAAATAACTATTGATTCGATTTTATAAAAATTAATAATAATTTTAACCTATCATTCATCTATATATAAAAAACTATTTTACACTTATGGATAATAATATTACAGAAAATACATCGGTTATAAAAAAATTAGACGTTAAAAAATTAATAAACTATTTGATAGTACCACTTATTTTTATAGGTCTAATAGTCTATTTTGCATTCTTAAATAACAGTTATAAAAACTTAACAGGTAAATTTACCAGACAAGTTGAAATCGTAAATAATCAAAATTTAATCATAACAAATCTTAATCTAAAAAATACCGAACTATCGGGTATTATTAAAAATTATGATCAAAAATTTAGCTTCCTACAAACAAATGTAGCACACCTACAACAACTTACAGACAATCTAAAAAAATCATCCGAAGATAAAGACATCAAAATTAAATTGCTTGAACAAGAAAAAGGAGCACTTGAATCTGATGTCAAATCACTACGTAACACTATAGTAAAAATGACAGCAGAAATCGTAGAATATAGCGATGAATTGAAAAAAGCTAAGACCGAAACTGATCAAAATGATTTGATAAAAAAGATTGCGAAACTCACAGAAGAAAGAAATTTCTTACAAGATCAAGTCAAACAATATGAAAAAATTATCGATGACTTAAGAAAAGAAAACACCATTTTAGCAGCAAAATTAAGAGAAAATCTCAAAAAAGAAGGATATGAATTCAATTCCCAAATTGGTGTTTGGCCAAAAGGATCGGAAGCTTTAATGAAAATTTCCAGAGAAAATCTTAAGAAAAAACTGGATGAATTAAACAAAACCAAAGAAAAAGAAGAACCAAAAAAAGAGGAAAAAACTGAAGAAAAACCAAAAAAACAAGGGTTTTTTAAGAATCTTTTTAAGTAAAAATATAAAATTATGCCATACGAATACCACGCAAAAGTTACAGAAGTCGTTGACGGTGATACCGTTGTCATTGACATTGACCTAGGTTTTGATGTTGTCTTTATAAAGCAAAAAGTGCGACTTTTAGGAGTTGATACCCCAGAAAGCCGCACTTCAGATAAAACAGAAAAAGTATTTGGTCAAGCAAGCAAAGACTACGCAAAGAAATTTGTCGAGTCATGTAAAGATAAAAATGTCATCATCAGAACCCATATCAGTGATGACGTAGACAGTAATGGTAGAGAGAAATTTGGTCGTCTTTTAGGTGAAATCGTCAATCCAGACACCAAAAAAGTACTTAATGAAGAATTAATTAATAATGGATACGCCGTCCGTTATATGGGTGAAAACAAAGATAAAGTAAAAGACCAACACCTAAAAAACAGAAAACGCCTCATTGATGAAGGCGTTGTGAAAATGTCTTATAAAGACGCTGGTATACTATAAAAATAGTATTATTCAATTACTGTAAACTTCAAACTCCTAATTGCGAGTTTGAAGTTTTTATCTTTAACTTTATTCAAAATTAATTTAATAGTCTTTGGATAACCAACAAAGACAGTATTCAAATCATTTGTCAATGATTGCTTTCCTGTTCCTATTGTAATCGAAAAATCATGCGATAAATAAATATCTGTATCTGGTTGTCTACCATCTAAAATGTTTACACGACCAGTATAATTACCATTCACATATACACTTATTTTAAATTTATCTGCATATGAAATTGTACCCGTTTCAATAGTCAATATTGATAATTTTGATTTTATATTTAGTAATTCTTTAATCTTATCACTTTCTGGAATATCCAATACAAGTCCATCTGATGTCAATGTTCCTGTAACAGGAACAGTAACTGTCTTTGGAATGTTTGTATTAATATTAGAAACTAATTTAATAGGTTCATCAGAAGGGGGTTGATAAGTTACATTAGTCATCTTAGTAACAATATCTTTTACAGTTACCTTTACTGGACTACCATCAATGTCTGTATATGTATATTCTTGTTTTCCCCAAGGACCATTAGGATCTGGTTGTTCATTCTTATACAATGACCAAATACGGTCAATATTACCATGATGCATAAAGAAAATAGGGTCATTCGCTGCATATCTCAATGTTCCCATTGTTCTATTACCACCATAACGAGTTCCTACCCAATCATGTCCATTATTATGTGGACCTTGTTCCAACAACCCTTGACCAGTATTTCTATCAGTTACAGATTTACCACCAAATATTTCAAATGGTGCCTGTAAAATAGCATTAATATAATCACTACTCATATACCACTTGGTTTCAATAATATGTTGTTTTGAATCAGAACTTACTTCATTACTAGGGTCCATTGTAGGTTCCCCTATAGATGGCTTTCTATTACCGTCATACAATGCCAAATTATCAAAATCAAGATTATCCGCACTTACCATATCTTCCTGCGTCAAATCATATCCAAATAATGGACTAGACAAACCTGCTTGTTTACGAATCTTAGTATTAGGCATTTCTTGATGATTACTCCAATCCCAATATGGATACGCAAGAGCAACACCATTCCATCCAAAATTAGTCTTTAAAATATTATCCAGTATACGTTCCAAGAAATAAATATACCCACGATGCCATGGCAAAAAGTGCCAACTCCAATGTACTTGAACCATCGGAACACCAGAATCAGTACAATGATACGCATGCAATTTAGCGTAGTTTTCCCACTGTAATGTACTGTTTAATGGAACATTCCTACGCATATACCCAATCGCACGACACAAATTCTTTACTTCATCATCACTCAAATCATAAAAACTCTTACGAATTCTTGGCGGTTCATTATTAAAATTAAACCTCTTGCCACCAACAGATGGTCCACATGTTGGATCATTAATCGGTTGTTTAGATGCTGCATTTAAATTTAATCCAAGTGTACCAGTAAGTAACCCAGACTTTAAAAAAGTTCTTCTTGTTGTATCCATATTTATTTTAATTTGTTTGTTACCCAACCAATTCGATGTTTATCCATCCAATCAGTCAATGCCTTTTCAAATCCTATATCATTACCTTTCTTCTCACTCTCTATCCATTTATGTTTTTCTATCTCTTTCTTCAATTCAATAAACTTTTGATATAGATTAGTACTTTGCATACAAAAATAAATACAAATTTAAAACATAAACATAACAAATTTATTTGTTTAAAAATGGAGTCCCGTGTTGGATTTGCACCAACCTAATGCTGTTTTGCAGACAGCCGCCTAACTACTCGACCAACGAGACACTAAAATATAATATAAAAATTACCAAGCCCTACACGACCAATACCTAGCTTTAGTACGTGGCCCGGGATTATCACAATTATGTCTTGCTCTAAAAGATTTACGTCTTTTTGGATTATTCTTTTTTATAGGCATTCTTTTACCTTTAGCTGAAGATCCACCAAATCCAAAATTTACCTTAACTACTTTTCCTTTAGGATTTTTAACGTATACTTTAAATTTCTTGACATCCCCTTGCATTCGTTTACCAAGTCTCACTTTACGACCACGATATTCCGCTTCACATAACGGTTGCTTATATTCTCTCATGAATTGAACAAATTCTTTTATATCTTGTTCACTTTCAACATCATATTCTTCTATATTGTCATCATCTACAAAACCTTCTTTTTTAACACAATTTGGTACCATTCTTCCGTCTTTTTCTTTCATACCAATTTGTTTGTGTGTATCCCAACACGCCTCTTGAATCTCATTTAGAAGTTCTTTTAACTTAATCATATCTATAAATATACAAATTAAAATAAAACATCACAAAAATGGAGCCTGTTACGGGAATCGAACCTGTAACCGTTGTTTACGAAACAACCGTTTTACCACTAAACTAAACAGGCTTAACACGTAATTTTGTAACATTTGATTTAATTGCATTATCTATAACTTTGTTTGTAGTTACATAACTTACACCAAATTTTTTAGCAATATTTTCAATCTCCATTCCGTTATTGTATAATTCAATAACTTCTTTTTCTTGTTCCGGTGTAAGTTTTTTTGAAGTGCGAGATACAATTCCTAACTTTTTAAAAATTAAAGATATAGCTTGATGTGTTACTCCTAGTTTTTTTGCAATCTCATGAATTGTCATTCCACTATCATACAAATCTTTAATTTGTTTCAAATCTTCAGGTTTTATTTTTAACCGATGTAATGGTTGTTGATTTTTTGGTTTTATTCCCGCTTTTTTTAAAGCAGCGTACACAGTGTGCGGAGTGACATTAAGCTTTTTTAAAATTTCTGAAAATGCCATTCCGCTTTGATATAAATCAACAATTTGTTTATGAATTGGTTTAACAGCATGTTGATTTTTTGGTTTTATTCCTGCTTTTTTTAAAACAGAGTATATATTGTATATACTAACATTAAGTTTTTTTAAAATTTCTGATGCTGCCACTCCGTTTTGATATAAATCAACAATTTGTTTCTGAATTTCAAGTGGTAGTTTTATACCAATTTCATTTAAAAACAATTCTTCTTTTAAAGATTGTAATTCTATATCATCAAAAAAATTTCTGTATGTAAAAGGAATCATAATTCATTATAAATATAATACACTTTAAATTAAAGTGTATTTTAAAATGGAGCCTCCAGTAGGTACCGCCCCTACGTTTCATCATTACCAATGATGTGTAATACTTTTATACTATGAAGGCAAAGAAAACTTTAAATTCAATCTTGTATCTATTCTACCATATATATCAAATATGGTAACACAAACAAATACATCCGCAGAAATCAACCAATCCGCAACCGCAACATCTGATAAAAACTCAGCAAGTGTTTCTTACACAAATACCGCAGAAGCATCCGCTGGCACAAGTGTTGGAAATAAAAACGCATCCGTTGGTGTGGAAGCATCAGTAAAAACTGGTACAGAAGCATCCGCTGCCGGTGGACTAGATGGTAACAATGTCTACGCAAACGCAAGTTATAGTAGCGGTACAGAAGCTCACGTTGTTGTAGATGGTAAAGTTCAAAGTAATGGTGTAGGCGTTGCAGGTACAGCAGACGCTTACGCAGTCAGTGGTACAAACGCATCTGCAAATGTTCAAGCCGGTGACAAAGGTGTTGCAGTTGGTGCAGAAGGTTCTATTGGTAATGCTGTAGGTGTTGACGCTTCTGGAACTGCAAAAGTAAGAGGCGCATCAGTTACCGCAGGTTCAGGCGTTAGTGTTGGTGAACAAGTTGGTGGCGGTGGTTCTGCTCAAGCCACTATGGACAATGGTAAAGTAACCGTTGGTGTAAGTGGTGATGTTGCAGTATTAGTTGGCGCAAAGGTAGATGTAAGTGCTACTATTGATACAAATAAAGTTGTAAAAGATGCTAATACCGTTGCAAAAGCAACTCAACCAGTAGTTCAACAAACTACCAATGTAACAAATACTGCCGTCAAAGAAACAACTAATGTTGTAAATAATGCAGGTAATGCAATTAATGATGGTGCCAAAAAAACAGGCAATGCCTTCAAAAAAGCATTCAAGTTTTAAAATGGCGCACCCGGCAGGACTTGAACCTGCAACCTTCTCGGTAGAAACGAGTTGCTCTATCCAATTGAGCTACGAGTGCGTTAAAATATTAAACTTGTCTAAAAGAATTCACCGTCAAACTTTTAATTTTCTTTGATGTATTTATATCATAACAATCCAAACTTAACAAACGAATTCTAGAATTTTCTTTCAAAACAATTTCTCTTTCATCACCACCTGTTACATCAGGTTCACCACTAAGAATATATACAAATCTGTGGTTAATTGTAAGCGGCCAATTTATTATTGATTTATCTGATAAACTGGCCTCAAAAATACACATTATTGGTTTGTCATCATCGTGTTCCCAATTATTAATCCAGTCCAATGCTGTTTCATAACTATCAGTCCAATGTTGTCCCAACTTTTGTATTTCCAATGGACTAACATCTCTTGGTAGTGAAATTAGTCTGTATACAAATAATCTTTCCAATATCCGCTTAACTATTTGATTAAAATAATCTTCTGTTTTTTCAATGCCAAACTTTTTGATAGAATCTTGTATATTCATATCATTTATCATTGATTGAAAATTAATTGTATTTTCCAACAAAAGATTTTTTAACTTAATCATATACTATAACTATTATACATTAATACTTTAATTTAAAATGGTTGGCTATCACGGTACCGCCCCGTGTTCTTTCGATTATCAGTCGAATGCTCTACTATTGAGCTAATAGCCAATTGAAATGGCGAGGTATATGGGTGCTGCCCCCACTATCTTTTCCGTGACAGGGAAATGAGTCTGCTGTTCCTCTTATACCCCAAAAATGGTAGGACTCCACGGTAACGATCCGTGTTCTACTGGTTAAAAGCCAGTTGCTTCACCGTTAAAGCTTGAATCCCATTGAAATTGGTGCTGTGCTCTCCACGCCGTCTCTGTGTTTTACCGAATGTACCGGTCGGCAGTCACTTATGGGGTCAGTTACCCATTACTAAATTGGTGGATGTGGTGGGATTTGAACCCACAACCTTTCGGGTAAGAGCCGAATACTCTGATCCAGTTGAGTTACACATCCATAAAAAATTATATCTAATATTGTCAACGAACTATAATCATCTTACCACACTTTATCCGCCCGTCAATAATCTTCTTAAAAAATGGTGGCTCAGGTCAGACTTGAACTGACAACACGAAGCTCTTCAGGCTTCTGCTCTACATTGGAGCTACTGAGCCAATAAATCACGATGTATGGTTGGAATCGAACCAACGGCTATCTTTACAACCATTATCATATGATTAATGGAAATTTTTACAACCTAACATAAGATTTTTACGGGCTTACCCCATAGTTAGGTACTCTGCTCTAACCACTGAGCTACATACAATCTTTAAAAAATTCGAATAGTTATCAACCCCCCAATAGAGGAAAATGTTATAGCTTCATTACTTCATCTGTCTCGACGACGTACATTTAGCAAGTATTTGTGCTACTCTCAAAGCTTACCCTCACACAACCTACCGATAACTACTCAGGTATTCCCGCTAAGAAATACCAAAAATGGTGGGGTATGTAGGTAATGCGCCTACCGAGCCTTTCAGCGCCAGATTTACAGTCTGGACCGTCTCTTTAACGGTATAATACCCCAAAAATGGTGGGAGCAGTAGGACTTGCACCTACGTAGGGCGTTAACCCGGGAGATTTACAGTCTCCAGCAATTGCTACTATGCGATACTCCCATAAAAATTTAACGTCATATGTTTGTTTCACCATATGACGGTGACTGAGGTTCTTCTTTCACCGTTACGTTCTAGTTATCCTCACCTATGCACAGGTAGAACGGCATTAGTCACTTCAGAAGACTTATA
>Ga0315909_10005003_pt1 | contig 15387 bp, 11 predicted proteins | sample LakEriMetagenome_11_FD_203527 | JGI IMG/M metagenome (GOLD analysis project Ga0315909, IMG submission 203527) | Freshwater fungal communities from buoy surface, Lake Erie, Ohio, United States - Buoy 2 MA125 | ecosystem: Environmental > Aquatic > Freshwater > Lake | place: USA: Lake Erie, Ohio...
TCCAACTGATGGTTCAATGATATTGGGTTTAATGGACCGCACAGGTCATCAAACTGGTAATCAAAATAGAGGAACAATTGGTACCAATCTATTTACTGGAAATGCTGCTGGCGATATTTTAAAAGCCAACAACAACGGCACTTATACCAGCTTTACATTAGAAAACAATGGTTCTGATGGAACCAATACTTCTGCTGGTGCTGGAAATGGGGAAGGTCCTGGCGGTGGTGAGTTTTATTTTACCGACCGTTTTTCTGCTGGTTTAGGTGGCACTTTAGGAATTGGAAATATTACAACTGGCAAAGAATATGTTGACCATGAAGAAACCAGTACAGGTTCTATTCTGAACTTCCCTGGAAAGGAATTAATGACTACTGCTTTTGACCCAATTAGAATTTGGTATACTGGTGGTGTTCGCTATTACAATAACAGCAATGGAGTTGCAGTAAACGGTAAAGAACTTTACGAAGGGAACGATGTAAGTGTGTTTGGTAAAGCCAATGGGCTTGGTGATTTAGAAATCATCACAGCTCCAGCACCAATTGAAATTGGAAACAGGGTTTGGTTTGATGTAGACGGAGATGGAATACAAGATGCAGAAGAAATTGGAATAGCTGGTGTTATTGTTAGTTTGGTTCAAGGATCTACTGTAATTGCCACTGCAACTACAGATGCAGATGGCAACTATATTTTCTCATCTGATCCGAACGGCGTTAACACCACTTCAGCCATTTATAATATTTCACAAATTCAACCAGGAGCTGCGCTAACCATTCGTATAGCCAATGCTACTGGATCAAGTGTTCAAACCCCATTAAGCACTTACGAGTTAACTGTTATTAATAATGGAGGATTAGATGTTGATGCAGATTTAAGAGACAGCGATGCAACTATTACAGGCAATAATGCTGAAATTAATATTACAGCTGGAATTGCTGGTGAAAATAACCACACCTATGATTTCGGATTTGTTACCATTGGCGGTGTTGGCGGTGGTGGTGGTGGTGGTGTAGAAAGTAAAAGCTTAGGTGATGCCATTGCTTACAGAGTATTTAACAGAGCTGTTAAAAGTGAGCAAGGACCTGTAGACTATACAAAGCTTCCAACTCCTGACCAATACAATAGATATGCTGGTGCATCTGTAGGAACAGCATTAAAATTGCAAGACATTTTACCTACTAAATTGTCTAATGGTTATAAATCTTTTGTTTCTACCCCTAACGATATTATTTCTATCACTAACGCTAAAGAAATTTTATCTATCGACTTTGTTAGTAACAATGTATCAAAAGCAGTTGCATTTGGCACAAGAACGGTAGGACAAGTTTATGATCACACAAAAGCAATATGTGATCGCTTAAAAGGATTTGAGTTGATTTCATTGAAAAAAATCAATATAAAAGGATATGAGTTAGTACAATACAATTTGAAAAATAATAATGGTGAAATTGAGTATGCTACCAGCTTTATCATTGGTGCAGAAAGTGGAAGAAACAACTATACTATTCAATCAAATTGGTTAAATAAGGATTACACCCTAGAAGAGATGATGTATAATATTCAACTTTGGGGTGGGTCTCCTAGCCTTGTGATAGAAATGGCAACAGATATCATCACTCGTCTTAATACAGGATTACCCGTTGTTTCAATTCCAAATACAGCAGGTTTGCCTGGTGCTTATTTTACTGCAGGAAAAAGATCAGATGAGAATGTAACTTTAACTTTACAAAACAATTTGTCTGCTACTACTGGCTACTTTGAAATTAGTGACAGAGCCAACGAGCAATCAACTACTCAAGTTAAAAGAACCATTCCTTTTACAGCAAAAGCAAATGGCCTTACAAGTATTTCAATACCTACGAACGATTTATTTGAATCTACCATTAACTTATTCATTAATGGTAAATTAGAAGATCAGGTATTCATGGCTGATGGTGCTTGGGGTGTAGATTATAACACCAATACAACCAGTCTTAAAAAGTTTGTAGTAACCAATAGTAATACCCCAAAAGCAAAAGATGAATTTAGCGTATTCAGAAATGCTGAAATTGCTGGAACTACACCTGACTATATTACTGTTTATAAGTTATTAAGAGCAGGTGGAACCCCACAGGATCTTAGCGGCTTCAAGACTTTAAAATTCACAGCTATTGGAAATGCTCCAATCGTAATTACACTGGTAAAACAGTCTATCAAAAATTGGAATGACCAGTATAGTATTCAATTACCTATTAGCAACGAATCAAAAGACTATGCTATTGGATTAGAAGATTTCAAATCAATTGCATTTAACAGCAAAATTGATTTGAAGGATATTAGTTCAATGGTCATCACTATTGTTCCTCCAAACAAAGGGAAAAGTACCGACTTGCAATTGGCTTTAAGCAATATCTCTTTCAGTAAAGAAGATATGAACTATATCAATAGCTTAAAAGAAGTAAGCATGAGTGCCTTCCCTAATCCGGTTACTGGCAACAAATTCAATGTTCGCTTTAAAAGCGACAACAGCAAAACTTTGCAATTAAAAATCAGTGATGGAGTTACAGGACGCGTTATTTTAACCAAACAAGTGAATGCCATTAGAGGAGAAAATATTGTTCCTGTTGAAATGGAAAACAACGGTGCGCAAAAAGTATTGATCATCAACCTAGATGGAACTGGGGTAGACAACACCAAATACAAAGCAACTAAAATACTAGCCGGTAAATATTAAAAATAAATACATGTATTGATTTTTGATTATTTTATTCACATTTTAAGCCTATTTACCCAAAAAAGAATATTTCTAAAGGTAAATAGGCTTATTTTTGCGATAAATAAATCAAAAATTTATGTCTTTAAGATTTAACGCAATCAGCAGTATTGCCAAAGATGCGGAAACCTCTATACCGCAATTCAGTTCGAAGATTACAGGTATTTTCGGAGAAAACGTATTCACGCAAAAAACTGCTCGTGAATTTTTAAGCGATGAAGCATATAAAAGTTTAATTACCAGCATTAGAGGAGGTAAAAAAATCGACCGCAGTGTTGCTAGTCAAATTGCCAATGGAATTAGAGCTTGGGCAGAAAGTAAAGGTGTTACACATTATACTCACTGGTTTCAACCATTAACAGGTACTACTGCCGAAAAACACGACTCATTCTTTACTTTAAAGAGTGATGGAACTGCAATTGAAGAGTTCGACGGGGCAGCTTTAATTCAACAAGAGCCAGATGCTTCTTCTTTCCCTAGTGGAGGATTAAGAGCAACTTTTGAAGCACGTGGCTATACTGCATGGGACCCATCTTCTCCAGCTTTCATTATGGAAATTGGAAAAGGTAAAACCTTGTGTATTCCAACCCTTTTTGTTTCTTATACAGGTGAATCATTAGACTACAAGGCTCCTTTATTAAAAGCAACTGAAGCTTTAAATAAAGCGGCTGTTGAGGTATGTAACTATTTTGATAAAAATGTTACCAAAGTAACACCTACACTAGGTTGGGAGCAGGAGTATTTTGTAATTGATGCAGGCCTTGCCACTGCAAGACCAGACCTTGTACAGTGTGGTAGAACAGTTTTTGGTGCTGCCCCTGCAAAAGGTCAACAAATGGAAGACCATTACTTTGGTTCAATTCCAGAGAGAGTGTATGCCTTTATGAGAGACTATGAGCAAGAAGCTTATAAATTAGGTATTCCATTGCGCACTCGTCACAATGAAGTGGCTCCAGCTCAATTTGAGTGTGCCCCTATTTTTGAAGATGTAAATATTGCAGTTGACCACAATATCCTATTAATGGATGTAATGGAAAGAGTTGCTAAAAGACATAACCTTGTTGTACTTCAACATGAAAAACCATTTGCAGGTATCAATGGTAGCGGAAAGCACAATAACTGGAGTTTGGCAACAGACACTGGGGTTAACTTGCTTGCACCTGGCAAAACGCCAAAGACCAACTTAATGTTCCTTACATTCTTTGTAAATACCATTAAAGCAGTGCACGACCATGCAGATATTATGAGAGCTGCCATTGCATCTGCATCTAATGATTACAGATTAGGAGCCAATGAAGCACCTCCAGCAATTATTTCTGTTTTTGTTGGACAATATTTATCAAAAGTGTTGGCTGATGTTGAAACAAGAGTAGGTACCAAGTTTGATGAACAAGATGAAGCCATTTTGAAATTAGACTTACATCGCAGCATTCCTGAATTAATGCTAGATAACACAGACAGAAACAGAACTTCTCCTTTTGCATTTACTGGAAATAAATTTGAATTCCGTGCAGTGGGTTCTTCTGCAAACTGTGCCAATGCAATGACTGTTTTAAATACTATCATGGCTGATACTTTAAAGAAATTTAAAACAGAAGTAGATGGCTTAATTGAAAAAGGAGATAAGAAAGAAATCGCCATCATGCAAGTAATACAGAAATACATTGTTTCTAGTAAAAAAGTATTGTTTGAAGGAGACGGGTATAGCGAAGAATGGCATAAAGAAGCTGAAAAACGTGGCTTACCTAATTTAAAAACTACCCCTATTGCTTTGGATGCTATGGTTACTGAAAAAGCAATGAAGTTGTACCAATCAAATGGCATCTACTCTCATTCTGAGTTAGAAGCTCGATATGAAATTGAATTGGAGAAGTACATCAAGACAGTGCAAATAGAAGCAAGGGTTATGGGAGATTTAGCTATCAACCATATTTTACCAGCTGCCATTAAATACCAGAACGATTTAATTAAAAATATTACTGGATTAAAAGAAACAGGGCTTGAAGAGTCTATGTATAGCAGTCAATTAACCATTCTTAAATTCATCAGCAAACATATTTCTGTAATTCATACTAAAGTATATGAAATGGTTGAAGCAAGAAAAGTGGTTAATAATATAGCACATAGCAGAGAAAAAGCCATTGCTTATGAAAATATCAAAAGCACTTATTTTGATGAAATCAGATACCATGTTGATAAACTAGAACATTTAGTAGACGATGAATACTGGACTCTACCTAAATATAGAGAAATGTTGTTCTTACGTTAATTAGAAATGCCGACTATCACAAGCTTTTGACCGATAAACAAATAGTGGATTAAAAAAAATCCACTATTTTGTTTAATATAAACTCTCAAAAAATGAAAAAAATAATCACACTAGCCATTTTTGCGCTAATCTGTTCATTAAACACTGTACAAGCACAGGGGGGTGGTCAAATGGATCCTGCACAAATGCTTGAAATGATGAAGCAACGTGTTAAGCCTCAATTAATCGAAAAAACAAAGCTGACAGATGCCCAAGCAGACAAGGTTTTAGAAATTCAATTATGGAGTCAAGGTGAAATGCGTGGTATGCGCGATTTGAGCGAAGAAGAAAGAGCAGCGAAAACCAAAACAGTGAATGATGAAAAAACAAAAAAGTTTAAAGCCATTCCATTAACCGATGATCAAATTAAATCGGTGAATGACTTCTACGAAGAAATGAGAAAAAATCGCCCTCAAAGAGGCGGCGGTGGTTCAAAATAATTGATTTACACCATTAAGTTAATAACCATCAACATCAAATTAAAATCCCCGATTCATGAATCGGGGATTTTTTTATCTAGAACAAATTGGATTATTTCAGGGTAAATGATTCCAAAAATTTGGTTGTAAAATTACCTTTTCGAAAATCTTCATTTTGCATCAATTGCAAATGAAATGGAATTGTAGTTTTAACTCCTTCAATTACGTATTCACTCAGCGCTCTATACATAGTATCAATTGCTTCTTCGCGAGTTTGTGCTACAGTAATTAGCTTGCCGATCATTGAATCATAGTAAGGAGGAATCACATATCCTGCATATACATGACTATCAACCCTAACTCCATGACCGCCCGGAGTGAACAGATTGGTAATTTTTCCGGGTGAAGGCCTAAAATCATTATATGGATCTTCTGCATTTATTCTACACTCAATTGCATGCATGGTTGGTTCATAATTTCTTCCAGAAATTTTTTCTCCCATCGCAATTTTAATTTGTTCCTTAATCAAATCGAAACTCACTACCTCTTCAGTTACACAGTGTTCTACTTGAATACGGGTATTCATTTCCATAAAGTAGAAATTGCGATGCTTATCTACTAAAAATTCTATAGTTCCAACACTTTCGTAATTAATTGCAGATGCGGCTTTAATAGCAGCTTCACCCATTTTTGCACGTAAATCTGCAGTCATAAAAGGTGATGGAGATTCTTCAACTAGTTTTTGGTGACGGCGTTGAATAGAGCAATCTCTTTCGCTTAAATGACAAACATTACCATATTGGTCACCTGCTATTTGTATTTCAATATGTCGAGGTTCTTCAACAAACTTCTCCATATAGATTCCATCGTTCTTAAAAGATGCAGCAGCTTCCATTTTGGCTGAGGAATAGGCTTTTTCAATTTCCTCTTCATTCCAAACTACACGCATTCCTTTTCCACCACCACCTGCAGTTGCTTTCAAAATAACTGGATACCCTACTTCCTTAGCTAATGATTTAGTTTGCTCTACACTTTCTAATAAACCTTCACCACCAGGAACTACAGGAACACCTGCTTTAATCATGGTTTCTTTTGCAGTTATCTTATCCCCCATTTTGTTAATCATATCAGGGGTAGGGCCAATAAACTTAATCCCGTGATCAGCACAAATTTGAGAAAATCTGGCATTCTCTGCTAAAAATCCATAACCTGGGTGAATGGCATCTGCATTAGTAATTTCTGCAGCGGCCATTATATGAGCAATATTCAAATAAGAATCACTGCTCTGAGGTTTTCCTATACATACAGCTTCATCAGCAAATTTCACGTGAAGGCTTTCTCTATCTGCAGTTGAATAAACAGCAACCGTTTTGATGCCCATTTCACGACAGGTTCTGATTACACGCAATGCAATCTCTCCCCTATTGGCAATTAGTATTTTCTTAAACATGTACAATTTTTTTGGTGAAGAATTGATTAAGCCGGCTCAACTAAGAACAAAGGTTGATCATATTCTACAGGGCTGGCATCTTCTACCAATATCTTTACAATCGTTCCTTTTACTTCACTTTCTATTTCATTGAATAATTTCATTGCTTCAATGATACAAACCACTTTACCTGGGGTGATTTCTGACCCAACTTCTGCAAGGATTGGCTTATCAGGGGAAGGTCTACGGTAAAAAGTACCAATCATAGGACTTTTTACTGTTATAAGGTTGTCTGCTTTAGGAGCTGCAGCAGGAACAGCAGCTTGTACTGGAGCAGGAGCCACAGAAGGAGCTGCAGTAGTATAAACTTGATGATTAGGTGCAGCACTAACATTTACAGCAGGTTCCTCTTTTTGCTTGATAGTTACTTTACCATCTTTGTCTTCAATACTAATTTCTCCAATATTGCTTTTGTTGATAATCTTGATTAATTCGTGGATTTGCTTTAAGTCCATAAATGGCAGTTTTAGGGGTGAAATCAGTTAGTTTTTGCTGAATTGTGGGGCAAAATAGCCTTTTTTTACTAAAAAACAGGTATTTTCTCGTTCTATGCAAAATGACCTGAAACGGATAGAATCAGGTCATTGTTTTCCTGGATTGCCCAGGAGAAGTTATTCTTTAACACGCTCTACGTAATCACCAGATTTGGTATTTACACGTATCAATTCGTCTTGGTCTACAAACAATGGCACCATTACTGTGGCTCCTGTTTCTATTGTTGCTGCTTTTAAAGCTCTGGTTGCAGTATCTCCCTTAAGACCTGGCTCGCAATAAGTAATTCTTACTACAATTTTCTCTGGTAATTCTGCTCCAATTGGCAAGTCAGTTTCTGTATTAATGAAAACAAATACTTCAGAACCATCCATTAAAAACTGGGGAGCGTCAATCATTTCCTCAGATAAGGCAATTTGTTCAAAAGTTTCATTATTCATTAAGTTATAACCTGTTTCATCCTTGTATAGGTACTGAAACGTCTTTTTTTCAACTCTAACAGGGTAAATGTTTTCACCACTATTCCAAGTTTTTTCGATAGAACGCTTATTGTCTACACCTTTCAATTTAGCCCAAACTTTTGCTGCTGCTCGAGCAGTTTTATTTTCGCCAAACTCTACTACAGAGTAAAGGTTGCTGTCTAATTTTAGAATCATGCCACGGCTGATGTCGGAAGTAGTTGCCATAAGTAATTTTTTAAATATAAAGTCTAGTTAAGACGGGTGCAAAAGTAGGAAATAGCAGCCAAACAACAAATAAGTCTGAAAACCCTTTTGAAAGACTATTTAACAAATAAAAAAGCGTATTTACGTAGAAGTCTAAAGCTTATTTGAACATGAATGATTGCAGTAATGCTAATAATAAACATGATTATGGCAACTGTTTTAAACATACCCACCATCGTTTCCATAGAAATCTTGCCCGCTAATTCTGGTTGTTGATCCATAACATCAGAAAGCATTTGTTGTAACTGTATGTCTCCCAAAAAAAACACCCCAGTGGAATTTAAAAAGAACATACCGGATATAAATAAAGTTCCGTAAGCATTTACCTTAATCCAATCCCGTAAAGTGGATTTACAAGAACGCTCATTTCCTATTCCATTCAATAAAAACCTTAAAGAAGCAAAAACATAAATGACCAAACAAGCCATCACAAAAGCGATAAACAGCATAGCAGGATTACCAGACAAACCCATAATCAATACAAAAAGGTCTAAAAATCCTATGATTAGCGCAATTGGAACCAAAATAAAAGTGAGGATTCTGTAAATGGTCAGTTGTTTCATAAATATGTTTACTAAATGCGGGTAAAGGTAAAGAATAATCAATAGGCGTTAACCCCCACTTCGCATTAGGAGTAATACTTTATTTTTTATGCATAATTTTCTTATGTATTTAAAAATGATGTATTATTGTACTCACAAAATATAAAGTCATGAAAAAATCTTCTTTATATAAAGGCTGCCTAGAACCTATTTTATTAAGGCTATTGAAAGACAACGGTAGAATGTATGGCTATCAAATGACCCAAATGGTGAAAGAAATTACCAAAGGGGAATTGAATATCACAGAAGGGGCACTCTATCCGCTTTTACACAAACTAGAAGAACAAGGTATTGTAGAAACAGAAACAGAAATGAATGGCAACAGAATGCGCAAGTATTATAGCCTAACTAAAGCTGGTAAAAAACAAACATCACTTGCGATGGAAGAAATGAAAGCATTTATGCAGAGCCTTGAATTTATTGTTAATCCTAAAACAGCCATAGGATGATTACAGATGCTCAATACGAAAGCCTTTTTGCTTTTTGCAGAAGGCACTATGTTCAATACTACGATGTGCAGGTTGAGTTGGTGGATCATTTAGTAGAAGCCATTGAAGAAAAAATGAGTTTGAATCCAACTCTTAGTTTTGAACAAGCACTCGACCAAGTGTATGCTGGTTTTGGAATCAAGGGTTTTGCAGATATTGTTGCTACACGAATGGAAATGGTAAGCAAGAAAAGTAGTAAACAAAAATGGAAATTATTTTTTTCTTATTTCACCATTCCTAAAATTGCGATGACGGTTTGTTTATATACAGTTGTATTATTGTTGGGTAAATTTTTAACGCAAGATTATTTTAGAGGCATTTTTCTTTCTGTTATTGGCCTTTCAATATTTGTTTTTGAAATTGTGCACTCATTTCAATCAAATAAACTTTTTAAAAACCAAAAAAAGGAAATGATTTTCACGAGCAATCGCCTCTCTGGAATCATTGATTCAGTATTTTTCATACAGGTATGTTTCACAAGTAGCATCTTTGATTATGCCGAAGCAAAACAAATGCAATTCCTCGCATATTCTTTGATTTCGCTAATCATGTTGATTCTTTTTATCTCAATTCTAGCTCATCGAGACTTTATAAAGGAACTTCACAATAATGCACTGAAACTTTATCCTAAAGCATTTGCTCAATAAAATGAAAAGCCGATTCATACATTCGAAGCGGCTTTCAATTCTATAATTTTGAATCTATCCAATGTTTACTTGATTAGAGATATTCTAGGGTACACATTTATTTCAAATTCAATTTAATCTGCAATTCATCAAACTGCTTATCGTCGATAGTGCTTGGTGCATCTAACATAACGTCTCTACCGCTATTGTTTTTAGGGAACGCAATAAAGTCTCTAATACTTTCACTACCGCCCAAAATAGAACATAGGCGATCAAATCCAAAAGCAATACCGCCATGAGGAGGAGCACCATATTCAAAAGCACCCAATAAAAATCCAAACTTATGTTGTGCTTCTTCTTCGGTCATACCCAATGCAGCAAACATTTTCTCTTGTAATGGGCGTTGATAAATTCTGATGGAACCTCCCCCTATTTCGTTTCCATTTAATACCATATCGTAAGCATTGGCTTTGATATTGGAATAAGGATGTTCTAAATACTTATCTGCATTTTCAATTACTGGATTATTGTTAATCATCACTTCAATATGATCAGGTTTAGGAGAAGTGAATGGATGGTGTCTGGCAACCCAACGATTATCCTCCTCTGCATATTCAAATAGAGGGAAATCCATCACCCATAATAATTTAAATTCATCTTCTTTGCGCATTCCCAAACGCTTACCCATTTCTAATCTGAGCTCACTGGTTGCTTTCCGAGTTCTCTCTTCACGTCCTGCTAATATCATCACTAAATCGCCAGCTTTAGCGCCTGCGGAATCAGCTATGGCTTTCAACTTTTCTTCAGAATAAAACTTGTCTACACTGCTCTTGTAGGTGCCATCAGCATTGCATTTGATATAGACCAATCCCTGCATACCAATTTGTGGACGTTTAACCCACTCAGTTAGTTCATCGGTTTGTTTGCGCGTGTATTCTGCGCAACTAGGAACCGAAATTGCCAATACCGTTTCAGCATTGTCAAATACACCAAAGCCAGCACCATTAATTAAATCACCTGTAGCTTCTATTTGGCCTCCTTTTAAAAAGGCACTTTTTAAATTAGAGAGCTTCATGCCAAAACGAATATCGGGCTTATCATTTCCATATTGCCACATAGCGTCTTCCCAAGACATTCTTTCTACCTGTTCCGTATAATCAATATTCTTTACGTCTTTAAAAATTCGCTTGACCAATCCCTCAAACATTTGTAGAATATCTTCTTGCTCTACAAAAGCCATTTCACAATCTATCTGCGTAAATTCTGGTTGACGATCTGCACGTAAATCTTCGTCTCTAAAACATTTTACAATTTGATAGTATCTATCGTATCCGCTTACCATCAACAATTGCTTGAAAGTTTGCGGACTTTGCGGTAATGCATAAAATTGTCCTGGATTCATTCTAGACGGAACAACAAAATCCCTTGCCCCTTCTGGAGTAGATTTAATTAGAAAAGGTGTTTCAATATCCATGAAACTATTTTCATGCAAATAATTTCTGGCTGATCTATTTACTGAATAACGTAATTCTAAATTCTTCTTTACTGCATTTCTTCTTAAATCTAAAAAGCGATACTTCATCCTTAAATCATCTCCGCCATCCGTATCATCTTGAATAGTAAATGGAGGAACAGCTGACTTGTTTAATATCCTAAATTCGGTAACGGCTATTTCTATTTCTCCTGTTGGGATATTGGAGTTCTTGCTACTTCTTTCTTGCACATTTCCTTTTACTTGCAATACATATTCACGACCTAAAGGCTGTTCATCTAATAAAGCAGTTAACGATTCTCCAAATAACAATTGAGTGATTCCATAACGGTCTCTTAAATCCACAAAAGTAATAGCACCAAACTTTCTAACAGTTTGAACCCAGCCAGCCAAAGTTGTTTCCTGACCCGCATTTGCTAATCTTAATTCACCACAGGTATTTGTACGATACATACGCAAAAAATAATTTATACATCAGGCCAAGTGGCCTTTTAAGAGCGCAAATATAACCTAAATGGGTCAAGTAGTCTTATTGCGGTATTTTTGCTTGTGAATTAAAGTTATGAATCTAACCATCCTATCTCCTGGAACCCATCGTTGGTCTATTGGGGGTTACTTTTTTATTGCAGGAATTACTTTTGCTAGTTGGGCAAGCCGTATTCCAGACATTAAAATAAAATTGCAATTAAATGATGCGGAATTAGGGGGAATACTATTTGCACTACCTGCAGGTTCAATGGTAAGTTTACCAATTTCGGGTTGGCTGGTAGCAAAATTAGGTAGCAGAACAGTGATGTTGATTGCCGCAATTATTTACCCCTTATTACTCTTATCATTAGGTGCTGCTTCTTCCATATTTATACTTACCGCATTACTGTTCTTCTTTGGATTGCTCGGTAACATGATGAATATCTCTGTTAACACGCAAGCTGTAGCGGTAGAAGAATTATATGGGCGATCTATCATGGCTTCTTTCCATGGTATTTGGAGCATGGCTGGCTTTACTGGCGCTGCTATAGGCACGCTCATGCTTTACTTGGGCTTTGATCCACTAAAACATTTCCTAGTTATTGCTGCGATGATGGTTTCACTTGCACTTATTTTGAAGTTTGGAAGAATGCCCAAAGATGCCGTTTTAGGCAATCAGCCTTTATTCGTAAAGCCCGACAAAATATTGTTGAAACTGGGATTGATTTCATTCTGTTGCATGGCGGCAGAAGGAACGATGTTTGATTGGAGTGGAATTTATTTTCAAAAAATTGTAGCAGCTCCAGCTAATTTAGTTACATTGGGCTATTCCGCTTTTATGGGCACTATGGCACTAGGAAGATTTCTAGGAGATGGTCTGGTATTGCGTTTTGGAAGAAAAGAGATTCTACAAGGCAGCGGCATTTTGATTGCATTAGGATTGCTCATTGCGGTCTTTCTTCCTTCCATTGTATTTGCAACCATTGGTTTTTTATTGGTAGGTTTTGGAGTATCCTCCGTTGTGCCCATTGTATATAGCCAAGCAGGCAAATCTGAAAAAATGAGTGCCGGTATGGCTTTGGCAGCAGTTTCGAGTATAGGATTTTTTGGATTTTTTATTGGCCCCCCATTAATTGGATTTATTGCAGAAGCTTTTGGATTACAATGGTCCTTCGGGATTATAGCTTTGCTCGGATTTGGTACTACTATTCTTGCGGGAATCACTAAATTTAAAAATTAAATTAAATCAATGACCAATAATGCTCAAATACCTCTTGCAGAGAGAATGCGCCCGACTAATTTAGATGAGGTATTGGGTCAAGAACATATTACAGGCCAAGGAAGTATTTTAAGAACAGCTTTAGAAAAAGGCATTGTGCCTTCTATGATCTTATGGGGTCCTCCAGGTGTGGGCAAAACTACATTGGCGAATGTGATAACACAAACCCTTCAAGTGCCTTATTTTCAGCTCTCTGCCATCAGTAGTGGGGTTAAAGAAGTAAGAGAAGTAATTGAACAAGCCAAGCACCTAACTGGTGCAGTATTGTTTATTGATGAAATTCATCGATTCAATAAAAGCCAACAAGATGCTTTATTAGGGGCCGTAGAAAAAGGAATTATTAGACTGATAGGCGCAACCACCGAAAACCCTTCTTTTGAAGTGAATGCTGCGTTGTTGAGCAGATGCCAAGTATATGTTTTAAAAGGTTTAGAAAAGCAGCAATTAATTCAATTAATGCACGACGCCATTAATAGAGATGAACTACTGCAACAAAAAAATATTCAGTTAGAAGAAACAGAGGCTTTAATCAACCTAAGTGGTGGTGATGGTAGAAAATTATTAAACTTATTAGATCTTGTTGCACAAACGGGTGCTACTATAATTACCGATGAAATTGTATTAAAAGTTGCTCAACAAAAAATTGCTTTGTACGATAAATCTGGTGAGCAACATTATGATATTGTTTCTGCATTTATTAAAAGTATGAGAGGATCTGATCCAAATGGTGCTGTGTATTGGTTGGCAAGAATGATTGAAGGTGGAGAAGATGTAAAGTTTATAGCAAGAAGAATGCTCATTTTTGCAAGTGAAGATATTGGTAATGCTAATCCTAATGCATTGTTATTGGCCAATGGCACTTTTGATGCTGTTTCAAAAATTGGTTATCCCGAAAGCAGAATTATACTTTCTCAATGCGCTACTTACTTGGCTACGTCTCCAAAAAGTAATGCGTCCTATGAAGCCATTGCAAAAGCCCAAAAGGCAGTTTTACATCATGGAGATTTGTCTGTGCCCTTGCATTTGAGAAATGCACCTACCAAAATGATGAAGCAAATGGACTACGGTAAAAACTACCAGTATTCGCATTTAGGAGAAAATAATTTCATTGAACAAGAATACTTGCCAGACCAATTAAAAAACACCCCATTTTATATACCTGGCAACAACGCAAGAGAAAATGAAATAAAGAAATTTTTAAAGGAGCGTTGGAAAGGCAAATATGGGTACTAAGGATTCAGTTTCTGTGGAACAAGACGTTCCGCTACTTTCTCTATTTCTGCTCCTCTTTCTCCCCCTTCATGGTACTCAGCATCTTCATTAACATCCCATAAATCATATACTTCTTTACCCGCAACTATATTTTTTGCAGCCAGCATTGCAGTCATCATGCTATGATCTTGATTATTGTATTTATGCATACCATTTCTTCCTACTAAATAAAGCCCAGGATATTGTTTTAAAGCCTCTCGAACATCATTTACCCTTTCCTTATACATATGATCATACACTGGATAGGCTTTGGGTTGTCTCACTACATACCCATCAACCACTGCACTAGGTTGGGTTAACCCAATTTGGGCAATTTCTTTTTTAGCCAATTCTATCAAATCGAAATCGGAACTAGTCCATAATCCATCTCCTTCAAAACAAAAATACTCTAAGCCATAACAAGCCATTTCAGGATCTGGAACCATATAAGGGCTCCATGATTTAAAGTTTTGAATACGCCCTACTTTTACACTTGGGTCGTGAATATAAATCCAGTTGTCATTAAACGCATCTTCGTCTTTACAAATCAAAACCACTGTTAAAAAATCTCGATATCCTAAATTGGCTGCACCTTCAAATGCTTTAGTTGGAAATGCAGGACTAACCGCTTGAATTAATTCACGCATTGGAGCAGATGAAAGCACATAATCAAAATCATTAAAAGTTCTACCGTCATTGGTATGTACCGTCCACTTGCCATCAGCTGTAGCAATGTCTTTAACGCCACAATTCATTTCCACTTGAACACCCATTGCTTTACATTTCTCCGTACAGCGCTCCCACATTAAACCAGGTCCCTGTTTGGGGTATCTAAAAGAATCAATCAAAGTTTTGATTACATCCCCTTTCCTAGAAGGTTTGGGTTTAAAGAGTGCATTCCAAATAGCGCTGCTTAATGAAAGGCCTTTTATTCGTTGCGCTGCCCAATCTGCTGAAATTTCTTTACAAGGTATTCCCCATACTTTTTCTGTATAG
>Ga0315909_10005013_pt1 | contig 15364 bp, 5 predicted proteins | sample LakEriMetagenome_11_FD_203527 | JGI IMG/M metagenome (GOLD analysis project Ga0315909, IMG submission 203527) | Freshwater fungal communities from buoy surface, Lake Erie, Ohio, United States - Buoy 2 MA125 | ecosystem: Environmental > Aquatic > Freshwater > Lake | place: USA: Lake Erie, Ohio...
GGCAGGGTATGACTTTGTGCTCGGCAAACGCCAGCTTCTACGAGAAGTTAGGTGTGGCAAAGAATACGCCCGATGGTGAGTCCATGCGTCTGCTTGAGTACAAGATTGAACCCAACGGCATCATTGAAGTGCAAGAGGGTAAGCAGATGTTTGACCACCAACTGCGCGAGAACTTTGGGCATGCCGGTGATATTTACATTCAATGGCTTGTCAATAACTTGGAAGAAGCAATAGCTTTGGTGCGTAAGATTCAGGCTCGGCTTGATAGGGAAGTACAGTTTAATCAGAAGGAGCGTTTCTGGTCAGGTGTGTCGGCGTGTAACATAGCTGGTGGCTTGATTGCTTCTCAGTTGGAACTGCACAACTACGACATGAAAGCGGTGTACGACTGGCTTAAAGGCATGTTGGGCGAGATGCGGTTTGAAATTCAAGCCCCGAACTCAACACCCGTAACAATCCTTGGTGAGTTTGTTAACGCTCACATTACTAATGCTTTAGTTGTAAATGGTGAGGTCGATGCTCGTAGTAACCTGCAGTCCATGCCCATGCTCGAGCCCCGTGGAGAGCTGCTCATACGCTACGAGCCAGATACCAAAGAACTCTTCATTGCGGCCAAGCAATTTAAAGACTTCTGCGTAAAACAGCAGATCAATTACAAGACCACCTTGAAAGAGTTGGGTAACGCCAAGATTTACTTAGAGGGTGTGAACAAGCGAATGTCTAAGGGCATGAAGGTTGTATCCCCCGCAGTACGGGTGCTGAAGTTTGACGCATCCTCCGCCGAGTTCTTACAGATGGATGCCTTTGTAGCTAAAGATGAAAATCGAGACGGTGACGTATCAGATTGACTGGTCTAAGTTCCGGCGCGGTTATTCTTTCTTTGTACTCTGCATTGACGAGAAAGCCGCCCGGCAAGAAATTGCGGCGATTAGTAGGCGGCTTAAGTTGTCTGTGGTTACGAAAGTAGTCATAGAAGACGGTGTAAAAGGTTTGCGGGTGTGGCGTGTTTGAGCTACACTGAACCCTGAGATTTCCTGAGTTGGTTGCTACTCTCCTTTTATCCCCGGCTAATCACCGGGGATTTTTTTATTTTGCCATTCCGCTAAGCTCAATCCTGCGCCGCTCTTCCATTTCTTTCTCCCTGCGCTCAAGCTTCTTCTCAAGGTTGCTGATAGCTTCGTCACCTATACCGTAGAACTTCTTAGTCGTAGTTACACCGGCTGGTGCCTTTTGACGTTGTTCGTCTTTTGTCTTTAAAGATTTCTTAATGTCTTTGGTCTTTAACGCATAGTCTGGGTACTGTTTATTAAACTGCTCAACGTCTTTATCTATGATGTTGTCAAACTTAGCGTCACCTTCGTCCGTACCTTTGCGGTTTTGAATATCCAACTTGCGCAGTATTTTGTTGCGTTCATTCAGAATGTCCTGTTCTTTAGACAACATTTTGAAGCCAGCTTCTTTAACACTAGCAGTAAGCGCAGGGGCAAAACCAATTATCTGACCAACTTTTTCAGACGTCTTAACGTTCTCAGGCGCAACTAACTCAACACCCGTCGCCGACTTAATACCTTCAACGTCGTATTTTTGTGCAAGTAAAAAGTCTCTAATTGGTTTAGGCATCATTTTTTCGTTGCCTTTTTCGTAGTCCCCAAGCATGTACTGTTCAACAGCATCAAGCATACTAGTTGCTACGCTTAAAGTGGGGCCACCAAAATACGCAGCCAAGAAACCTGCTGCGGCTTCTTTAACATCCTTAGTAGACTTACCGTCTTTTGCCCAAATGTCATTGAGGCCAATCCTTGAGGATATGCTCCAACCTGTAACAGCATTAATAGGGCCGTCCATAATCCATTCGTCAAGAGGTACACCGCCGACTGAATACTCACCAAACTTTTGCGGCATGTAGACTTCTCTAAACCACATCTCTGGATCCATGTCTTTAAGCTCTTCAGGCAAGTCTTCGTCATCAACCTCGTCTTTAAGTGCGGCAACAATAGCGTGAATCAATATGGAGTAAGCAGGTATACCCGCTAAACCTGCCACAGACCCAGCAGTCATGTAGATACCAATGAACTTAGCCAACGCTTCTTTTTTACCTTCCTTGTTGAAGAAGGGGATCATCTTTAAGAAGTTACCAAACAGTTGCTGAATCATAACCACGGGGTACATCTTCATTGCAAACGCAACACGCCCCACGCCACGTTGCATCCAACGGGGTTTGTTTGTAGTCTCGTAATCGCCGAGTGCTTCTCGAGTGTCGTCAGCGGCTTGTTTAATTGCGTCGGCTTCGGACAGTCCACGCTGTTTGCCCAAACGATACGAAGCTAGGTACACCACCTCACGGGTTAAGCGTTCCATGTTGTGCATCAATGCACCAGTTATAAGATACGCGGCTTCTTTACCTCTACCCCTGACACTTTCCAAATCGGATACAGGAGTCTGAGAGTAATCGTATACTTGTGCAACGTAGGTAGACTGCGCCACATTCATGCGGGTCATAGCCTGAATAGCCCGCTTCTCATCTGCGGGTAAGTTCTTGGCATTGGCAATACTAGGGGCAACGTAGCGGTGCGTGCCGTCTACATTTTCTTTAATGACACCGTACTGGTTTAAGTACGTTATCATTTTTCCAAGTTCTTTAGCCGTCTTGATAGGCGAGAAGCCATGGTTAGCCGCCAAAATAGGCAGGGCGGAGACATATATAGATATAGGCTGAATCAACGCAGTCGACGCACTAGTAAGTGTCCACAGGTATGTAACTCTGTTGGCTACTCCGGCAACCGCATCCCAAACGTCCTGTGGTTTTGGTGACAACACAGTTGCTACACGCCGCTCCAACTCTTTTACATACGGTAGTAAATATTCTCTACCTACAATACTATCCCTTGCGGCAGAAGTAACGTTACGCATCTTTTGCGCATACTTAAGGCGAGCCAACTGCACAGACATTTTTGCGGCTGTCTTAGCTGTGTTCTGGATCAAGTCAGTTCTATAACCACCACGGCCTTTACGATGGCGGAACATCAAGCGGAAGCTTTGCTCAGGCATTGTGTTCAAGAACACTTGGTACACAGAGTCTTTTAAGTTCTCTTTGTAAGCGTTTGTTGTGCCTTCTGTATCCCCAGCAGGGAGCTTAATAGCATCGATTGCTCTAAAGATAGAAGTCAGCAGTTGGCTGGAATCCCTTGCGGTGTTACGCAAAGCATCAAGGTCATCGCCTAACTCCATCTCTCCTGAGTCACGCATCTCCTCAATGGACTGTCTTTTTTCCTTGGCAATACGTGCAGCATCTTCGTCACGTTCTGTTGCGGATTCATAAATATAAAACGCCCTAGTAGGAGAGGTTGATTTACCGACGGCTAACCAGAAATCACCTTCATCACGCACAAACGGGAAGAAAGGTTTAATTCGATCTTTGGTCTCGTACGTTTGACGAATAACAGCGGCCAAATTACTTTTAACTTCATCGGTTAAACCAGAGATACCGCGCACCTGCTCATCTAATAGTTCAATGAATAAGTCACCCATGTCGACGTAGTAGTCACGCCACATTTTGTACAACTCTTGACCCTTTGCGCCGAGTGCTTTGTAACCGTTGTCAAATACTTTATCCCGCACTTTTTGCGTTGTATCCGACGGGTCGTACTGGGCATCCGTCGTTTTATATATCATCTGGGTTAGCTTTTCTTCCAAAGTCTTGTCGGCTTTAAAAGCATTGCGTGTTACACGGATGCGTTCTTCTGCGGCCTCAAGCAGTGCTTTGGTCATACCCTTCATGTCATTATGCAAGTCCAGTGCTTGTTGGACTTGAGGTAAATCGGCTTTAAGCCAGTCAGCCAAAAAGTCCCAAGTTGGGAGTCGCACTGCCAATTCGCGTTGACCGCGATTCATTTTTTTCCAAGCACCCTTGAACAGTATCTTGGCCTTCTCTGGGTCTCTAAGCTTTTGCAGCAGCCCAGCGTTCTTAACTTTTTGAGAGTCCGCAGATTGCTGGTACGTAATCTCAGCCTTTACGCGAGCCTTATTAAGTTCTTTAGCGGTGCGCAGTTCTTTTTGCTCGCCCTTATCCGCGTCTTCATCAAACTCAGGAGGAGTGTAGTTAATCTTTTGCTGAAGTACGCCACCTTTTGTATCAACTCTGGTCAACCTTGTACCGAGCATCTTGTCGGTGATGTCAATCAAATCGGAAAACGCAGTGGCTTCGCCCGGCTTAATACCAAACAGATCACGGATGCTATTGGTAAACTTGGAGAATATGCTTGTTTCTTTACGAGCGCCTTGTACACGCATCAGAAACTTTTGGAACTCAGGGCTAGACATGCCATAAGCTAAAAACTCATGGGGGTTTGTAAATATGTCGTAGCTGTCTGTCTTAGGGTTGTAAGTCTTGCCCACTATATCAAGAACGTCTTCGCTAACCATATCAAGATACGTTAGTTCTTTATATTCCTGATCGGCACGTTTCATTATGCCTTCCATCTCACGCATAAACTTTTGCAAGCTAGCGTTCTTAAAGCCTTTTAATATACCTGCGTCAATACGACTAGCCGTTGCTGCGTGCAGCAATTCGTGTAGCATTGTTATAACGTTTATACCTTGTTGGTCTCCGTAGCTACTACCACGCACGTATATGGTACGTTCTTTAGATCCGGGCGTGTATTCAAACAAACCACGCGCACCGCTAAGCTCTTTAAGAATATTAGCTGGGGTGGCATCACCCCTCTCAACAACTACAACTTTAACGCCGACTACAAAGTTTCGGATGCGCTGAGCTACAAACCGCTGGAACAGATTACCGGTCTTAATGATGTGCGCAATTGCTTGTGAACCATTAACTACCTTGCTGAACCCCATGTCGGCTTTACCAACTTTGGCGTCGGAAGAACGTAGCTTTTTAGGGATGTCACTTGGGTCAATATCTTCCTCAAGCATCTGCTTGGCACGTTCACGTACCACCTTTGGCGCGGTAGGATCGTTTGCAACTTCGCTAATATACATTGCTGCATTAGCTACACTGTCTTTTCCTACGGGTGAGTTGTACGTTTCAAGCGCCGACTCCAAAGCGTCAAGCTCTACTTTGTCCTCCCGGCTTAGTTCAGCAGTCCCATCTTCTGATGTAGCTTTAGCTGGTCGGCCTCGGCCTGTGGACGTAAGTGCTTTATCAAGTTCAGCTTGGTACTGAGCAACACGAGCAGTATCACCTCTGTCTTTTGCTTTGGCCAAATTAACAGCCGCAATAGCTTGCTTCTTGTTCTTGTAGCTTGCAGTTACTTCGCCATCCGTAACGTGGTCAAACCCACCTTTGGAATTTTCTGTAACTACATGCCGTTGTTGAACAGATGGCCGACCGCGCTTACCCTTACCTGCTCCGGCTCCTGATGCCGCTTGTCCTTCTTGCGCTGTTTTGACGGTTTTAGAGGTTTCAATGCCACCTGTGGTTCCTTTAGTTTTTGTGGAAGATTTAGTCTTATCAAGCCCAGTATCAAACAAACCAACTGATGAATGTTGATCGTCACTGAACCTAATACCATCGTACCCCATAGCTTTGAGCGGGGCAATAATGTCTTTCTTTAATTGGTCACCATACGCAGAGCTAAACTTTGTGATGCCCCAAAAGCCACTGTTAAGTTGGGTGGTGCTATCTGGATCAGTCTTATCCCGTGCGTCAAACTTAGCCGCATCTACAAGATCGACGCCGACTCTAGTGGTCGGTGTTAAGCCCGCAATTACATCTCGTCCTTCTGGCGTAGAAATATCTAATAGCTTTAGCCCGCTAAAGTCTTGGGTAATGATGCGTGAAGTTTTTGGCACAACCCCAGCAGTACCGCTATCTGGGTTGGTTATATTTTCCGCTTCGGCTTGACTCAAACTTGGGTAAGTTTTATCCAAAGGTTGGATTGTGTCTTGGTTAATTAACCCCTCTTCAGGGGCAATGCCGACCGCTTTCCATGTCTCGCCGTCAAGCTCATACACAACGCCTCTATCAGTGACTATGTATTTTTGTGAGTTATCAATTCTTGCACGCCCACCACCGCCATTTTGCGCATAACGCTCTGCAGTAGATAAGTCTTCGCCAAAGAATACCATGCCCCCGCTTTTCTCTGGGTCGAGAGTGTCGTACTGCGTGTTTGTACCGTGGTACAGGGTGGTAGCTTTTTCTGGTGTAGCTTTTGGCGCTGCTTCTTCTTTGCGTTTGTCTGATTCTGCTTTTACAAGGTCGTACTCAGCATCCCTAAGACTAGTATTAGTAAGTTCTGCATCAAGCTGATCGTCCGATAACGCACGGACTGCTTCGGGCGTAACTGCCCCACGAGTTAGGGCAAATGGCTGCGGCTTTGTTTCTGCAGGTGTTCCTTTTGATGCTGCCGCTCTAGCGGCGTCAAGTTCATCAAGTTGTTTAATAATAGCGTCAAATTTAGCTGAAGCCTCATTGCGCTTGGCTTCTAAAGCTTTTACAGCTTCGTATTTTTTGTCTGAATCATAGTTACCGTTTTCATCAAGAACTAACGGTTTGCCATTGTCGTCTAAAACGTTCGCTGCGCGAATACTATCTAAATCAATTAGTTTGTCTAATAGAACAGAGCTCTCTTCGCTTACCGCATCGAGTTGTTTAGTAAGCTCATCTCGCTTTTCAAAGTACTTTACGGTGTTCGTTATGTCTGCGTCTGTTATCGTAGATGTTTTTGTAGGGGCTTCTGCAGGCTTAGTTTGTAAACTTTTAGCGGCGTTAATAATTTCGTCTTGTATTGTATTAAGACGTTGTTGCGTTGCTTCTTTTTTATCGCCTTCTGCGTAGTAATTTTCACGTGCAGCTTGCTGGTAATCCAACATTAGTTGGCGCAGTGGCGCTGGCACATAATCTGGAAAATCTTCTAGGCTACGTACAGTACCTTCACGGGGGTCATGCGCACGGACTACTTTCTCAGCTTTTCCGTTTGGCGCTATTAGCTCAATGTCACCATCTCCATTTTGGGTAAAGATAGCTTTAGCGCCACCGGGCAGTGGCAGTGTTGCAACTGCGCCACTTGTAATACTCTGTTCTTGTTTGTCCGCCGAGCGTATTTCAAACGAAATACTTTTTCCTTCTAGTGGAGCCTGCTGTGTTCCTTCTCCAGTAGTAGCTCCTGTAGCATCCTGTCTAGTAGAAACCACTCCACTTGTGTCAACTCCAGCAGTTCCTCCGGCGGGGGGTTCTGCACTGGGCTGTCCAGCCACGCTAACGCTTTCTCCACTTGGAGTACTGATAGGTTTAGCAACATTTGCTGCTCCTCCTGTTTCGTCCTTCGCAAGCTCATCTGCTTGTGCCTCCTCTTGTTCTAATTGCTGCGCGTCAATCCTTGCCTGTTGTGGTGGGACTCCAGCCTCAATCAGTTCCTGTGTAATTTGTTCAACACGATTTCTGGGTATGTTAACCGCCGCAGCTTTATTCTCAGCTTTAATAGCGTCAGCAACTCTACGCGCTGCCATATTCCTAGCAGTATCAAAGGGCGTTCCTAATGCAACTAACCTTTCGTATTCTTCTTGAACACGGGCTTCCCGTACTGCGTCCGGCGTTGTCTTTGGCGGGGGTGGTGGGGGTGGCTCTTTTAAATCGTCGCTTGGGCGCACTGTCCCAAGTTCGCCTAAATCTGTGCTTTCTGTTCTTTGTACAGCAGGTTGTTTAGTTAAGAAACCTTTAGACCTAGCAATATCTTCCGCAGAATATTTAGCGGTGTCTTGCGTACCCTTTACACCTTTTTCTCCAGACCGACCAGAAGCGGCTAAAGCTGCGCCCGGTATAGTACCAAACGCCGTTTCAACAGCTTCTTTTCCAAGCCCTTCGGTTAGAGCTTGTTTGTCATCAAAGATACGTTGCGTAACGTTAGCCGCAAAAGATGGGACTAAAGTTTCGGCTTGTTCACCAAGTATTTCAGCGCCAGCGCGTGCTGTTCTTTCTCTTGCGCCCCCGGTAATAGATTTACCAGCAAGGGTTTTTTCAAGACCCGTTGAGCCTGATACTTTACCAATAATGCCACCAAGTAGCTGGTTAGGCATTGCAAATAGCGGAGCCAGCATATTAACTGCGTCTCGGTGAGACATGCCAGTACTGCGCAAATCTTGATACGCGCTACTGTTGCTCCAGTTTTCTGGGCTCATCTGACTAAGCTTTTGCGCCGTATTTTGCGCGGCTTCACCGGCAACAGATAGAGCATTCACTGCCGCCATGGACTTTTGCCCAAGACTTAATAAGCTTAAACCCATCGTTGGGATTATGGAGCCAGCGCCTTGAGCAACTATGTCTGCACCGGCGGGGCTAAACATAGTATTAAACGTAGCCCGTGCCCCAGCCAACTCACCTTGGTTACGTGTTACATTTTTAACAAAAGCGTCGCGTTCGGCAATCTGGCTTTGTAGATAAGGAGATTTGGCCTTTTGACCGGCTTGACTAGCAGACTCATAAAACCTAGCAACTGGGTTGTCGCCAGCATTTACCATTCCAGCAAGACCTTTGGGGAAAGCAACAGCGCCTTGAAGCAAACCAATTGTTGTATCTAACGCAGCTTGCCCAGTGGTTCTTTCAAGCTGCTCTTTTGGTGTAGCTTGTACGGATTGCGTACGACGTGGTGGTTTTGTAGTGCCCTCTGCATACGCACGGCGAGAGAGCCGGTCGGCCTCTGCGGGATCAAACTTAGGCTCAAACGGCTGCGTATCAAACACACTACCCGTGTAAACTTTTTTCTCTGATGCTTCAGCAGGGGCAATATCCGCCGCCATTGCAGCACCAAAGTCGTACCCAGCTTCGGGCTTTACAGCTCTGGGCGCGGGTTTAGGCGCGGGGGCTGGCCTGCTTTCCGCAATTAAACTTTGAACGGTAGAATCAATAACGTCTGGGTTTGTGCCGTCGGGAAACCTTAGAACTCTTCCATCCGCGAGTTTTGCCTCGATTGCCATAAAACCCCTTTAATTGATTCGCTTACCGTTTGCATCGTAGTTTAATACAGCCCCGGGTTTAACGGAAGAGGGTGCAGCGGGGGCAGCGGTTGGGATGTAGTCTACCGCCTTATTAGGGTCAAAGTCATCGGCACCAGCGTTAGGATTCTTTGTCATCCAACCACTCTTATACGCTGCTTCAGCGGCTTTTTCGTCTCCACCATTAGCCTCAACGTATTTTTTCCAAGCAGATTTTCTAATTGATTTAAAGTCAGCAAGAGCGGTTTGCGCAGCAGTATTTTCTTTAGATTTAATTGTATCTGCTGCTCTAGCACCCACAGTTGGGCCTTCTTTGCCTATACCAAGAATCTCTTTGCGGTCTTTAATTTTGGCCGCAAGAATTGGAATTTGTGGGTCGTCAGGATTCTTAGCCTTCATCTCAATGAGTTTGTCGTTCATTGCGGCTGTTACACGGTCAAGAGGTTGTTCTTTATCTGTACCAGAACCAGCGCCTTTATTAACTTTACTATACCCAACGGTACGCGCTGCAATATCTGCACTAAAGCGAAGTTTGTCGCCTGCAGCTCTGTTGGCATCTTGTTGGAACTTACGTGCTTCCGCCAAAGCAGCTTGAGCGCCACGATTATCTCCCATGCGTTCTTTACGTTCTGCGTCGGCAAGAGCAAAATTCATCTGCTCAATAGCACGTTTTTCTTGCTGCTCGGCGCGTCTTGATTCGCCAAGCTGCTGTGCAAATGCTGGTGCTGCTTCGCTTGCACCTTCAGCTAAATTACGGCCTTTTAAGATTTTTCCAGCGGCAGTAAGGTATGCCATGCCTTCACCAAATCTTCTGTCACCAGCTAACGCTGTTTCACGTGCTAGTAATTTTTCTTTAGCAGGAGCATAAATATCTGGGCCAGCAGCCTTTTTCATACGCGCCATGTACCTATCAAGAAAAGCTTCTTGCTCTGCGGTGGTCATTTCTTTAGGCTCAAATTCCATATACTTATTAAGCGCTTCTTCTGCTCTACTTAATGCTGTTGAGCTTGGCGTTCCGTCCCCTGCCGCTGCCATGTAATCGGCCAAAGGATCAGCCTTTGCCGCAAGGGATTCCATCCCCTCACCGCTATTTAAACCACCCGACTGGAACGCAACAATACCGCCCTCGGCGTAGTCTTCTTCGGGTGTGTACATACCAGCCAAACCACCAGATGCTGCTTGCATAGTAGGCTGCGGCATTGGGGCTCGTTGTTGCGGGGGCATACCTTGAGGAGCTTGACCCATTGCTCCGGGTACCATTGCGCCTAGACCTTGCTGCATAGGATTAGGGGCTAAGTTTTGTGCAACGATAGAGGGTGCAGAGGTGGGCTGTTGAGCCTGACCCGCCATATCCATCATGTCGGCTTCTTTAACCAAACGCAATGCATTTAACGCAGTGTAAGAGTCTAATTTGGGGTCAGGACTTTGGCCCATTACCGCAGCACGGAGCATGTCGGGTTGTTTTCTATACCGTGCGGCATAGACAGATGCCATATCAATCGCCATGATATTTTCCTTAGACCAAGTTGTTCAGAGCAAGTGCGCCGAGACCGCCGCCGTTAGACATAGCCACACCACCGTTAGCGCCACCCCAGAGCTTACTAACACCAGCCGCGCCAAGACCTAATGAAGCAATATTCTGTGCTGTGGAAGGTGGAGTTGTATATACAGAAGAGCCAGTCTGCGTCAATGGTACACCACGAACAATGTCCGACATAAAGCCAAGCTGTTTGTATGGGTAGTTTTGCGCAGCCGTAAAGTCGCCATACTTAGTATCAATATCCCTTTGCATCTGCGCTTGTTGCTGTAAACCGTATTGGTTCTGCAACGCATTGATACCCATATTCTGTTGAAACTGTTGTTGCCCCAACTGACCTAAACCTTGAGCACCTGATAGTGCCGTCTGTAAACCCTGCAAACCAAGACCCGCACCAAACTGTTGCTGTTGCGCGTTTAATTGATTAGCCGCTAAGTTTTGAGCTTGCGATTGATTAAACTGTTGCTGTGCCTGTGTATAAGCATTTTGTAAGCCAGTAGCAGCAATGTCACCTTTTTGACGAGCCAAGTTACCCGCCATTTGACTACGCATTAGGTAGTCACCACTGCCACCAAAAGCACCGGCACGGGCAGCTTGAGCGCCTTGAGTCTGACGAGCAATGTCGGCTTGACGCTGAGCATCAGCTTGTTGTCTTGTAACAACATTCTCCATATAAGGAGACATATACTGTTGAACATTTGCCCCAGTAAACGACTGCGTTTTGTATGGATCAAACGTGTACTGGGTATTCAGAGCGCCCAAACCCGCCATGCCCGCCAAAGCAGTGGCATCTTGCAACTGAGGCTGAGACTGCATTAGAGCCGCATTCTCAAACGACTGTTGCTGAAGCGGAGAGAACTGTGCAACACGCTCACCCTGATACTGCATGTATGGGTTGTATTCAACGTCGGTCAGCGCTTGGGCTTGGCCCAGTAGGGCTGTTGCATAGGGTTCAATCTCCGGCGCAAAACCTTGTTGGTTTAGCGTGGTTTGATATAGAGTTTGTTCAGCCATGTCTTTTCCTTATGCGGGAAGATATTTTTCGGAGCGGCTATTCTTTGCCACTCTACCTTTGCCAACAGTACCTTGGCGGGCTTTTTGGATGCGATCCATCATTGCGTACAACTTGCGTGCGCCAGCTTCAGTTGAGCCATTACCCAACTCAGACACAATACGTGCAGGTACTACAAATTCACCGTCGGCTAAACGTGCAGGGCGCTTGTTACCAATCGTTGCAGGGATAGAGTCGGACACACCATCACCGGGGCCACGAAGCAGTCGGCCACCATCGGAGTAATCACCAAGGCTAAACCGACCACCACCAGCCATAGTCAAAGCAGCTAGTCCGCCGGTAGCCATATCGCCACCACCGCCACCGCCATCATTCTGCCCAGTCACCGGAGTGTTTGTGCTAATAGGCTTAGCTTCCCATTTGCTATCTGTAGAGTTCCATACCCAGTCGTTACCAGCGCCGGGGTCGGTTGTTGGTTTTGCATCTTTATTAGTAAGCCCAGCCGCTTTATCCGCCGCTGCTTTTTCACCGGCCAATACATAAGCTGGTTTTACATAGTCGGGATTAAGTTGATACTTTCCGTCTACATAAACATACTTTTTAGCTTTGCGGTTTTCTGGGAACCTACCAACAGACTCCCAATACGGTTTTTGAATTTCGCCAGTCTTTGTAGAGGGTGTAGGATCGTATGGTGTCTTGCCCATTAAGTAGTCGTAAGACTGCTTAGAGCCACCGGTAAGTTTGTTGTATTTACCTTCAAACTCTTCAATTGTTTTGGGTGCGTAAGGCACATAACCCAAGCTACCGCCACCTTTAGTGTACGCATCTTTAACAGCGGCCATACCGGGGAACCCGCCATAAGGACGGTATGGAATGTTAGGCGTTACCGTAGTTGTCCCGTCTCGATTAAACGTTAAATCACCGGGATTTGTAGCGTTGCCGTAAGGATTTGTAATAGCCCTATCAACGACATCACCGCCGAACGTATTTGGAATTGGCTTCAACGCGGCTAGCTTAGCTTTTAAATCGTATGCTGTCCTACTGCCAGCGGGAGCTAGTTGCGATGCACCCATCAAGTTCAAACCAGTATTTAATCCTTCAGAAGCCAACTGTTGTTTAGTCTTACCTGTTTGAGCGAGTAAATCAGTTTCAGTTAAGCCTTTGGCTCTTAACTCGGCATCAATAGATTTAATGCGGTTGGCCATCTCTGTGGTGGCTTCTTTGGTTGCATAGCTTTGGAATTGCCCATACAAACCTTTTGCTTCACCTTGCGTAGTCATTTTGTTGTACGCATCCTTGTACCATTGCTGTTGTTTGTCAGCGTCGGTTGGCTCGCGCCCAAGAGTGTTGCGTACCCAGTCGTCAACAATGTTAGTTACGTCACTAGACATGTAACCTTTATAAGGTGTCGTAGCTTCTGTGAAAGTTTTGTTTTTTATTTGGTCAGCACGAACCAACTCAGTATTAGCGCGAGCGCTAGTCAAAAAGTCTTGGTAAACACTCTCAGCCGGACGGCCAGAAGCAATAGCGTTGCTCCAGAAATTTAAACCAGTGGGGTCTGCATCGCGGCCAAGCACGTTGCGGTACATGTTATTTACTTGGGCTTGCGCGTCTGTTAAAGATGTTCCACCTGTAGTAGCTAAGTTGGCTATACCACCCGTAGTACCAGCGTTTCTAGCATCAATCTCAGCTTGTGCGGCAGTTTTAAACTGTGCCAACTCATTAGCATCAATAGTAGAGCCAAATTGGTTTTGCCAGTATCCAGCGGCTCCTTCTGACTCGGGCGCACGACCCAAAATGCTTTGGTACAGATCAGAAACAGATGCTGCTGCTGGTGCACCGCCGCCAGTATTTACTAGATTAGGTGCAAGGATTTGTTGTTCAGGAGCTGTGCGATTTGCTAGTTCTGCTTGAGCGGCTTGTTTAAAGCTAGCAATTTCATTGGCGTCAATAGTGTCGCCAAAGCCTTGTTGCCAATAAGCCAAGCCACCCGCATCGGGGGCGCGGCCAAGAATGTTTGTGTACAAGTCTTCAACCGAATTAATAGCAGGAGGGGCACCGCCTTCAGCCATGCGAACAACAGGCTCACTACGTTGGGCAAAATCGTACATACCGCCCTGCGCCATGCCGTTTTGTCTGGGAACGTCGTCGCCGTCACCATAACCAGCTATACCACCAGCGGCTAGACCCATCAGTCCACCACGTGCAGCGGGTTTAGCTGGCGTAGCTTCATATGGATTGCCCGCAGTATATGTACCGCCATAGGGGTCAAAAGAATACGGGCGAATCATGCCGGGTTTAGTAACAGTTTGCGGGCCTTTTGACTGTACATTTGCGCCAGCCATAATAGCGGGGCCAGCGGCGGCGGCTAGATATTTCAGGTTGTCTTTGGTGGCGTAGCCCATTGGGTTTTCAGCAACAGCTTTTGCACCCGCAGTTAACTTCTCAAATGGGGATGCCGCAGCTATTCTTTCAGCCGCAGCTTGTTGAGCAACACTAGCTGCTTGTGTACTTGCTGCGTCTACTACCCCTGCTTGACCTAAGTTATACGCCATATCCGCAGAAAGGCCGACCCCTGCGCCTTCTAAAACACCGGGAGGCGCGTAGCTAGATAGATAACTTTGACCTGCAGCTTGACTGCCAATTGCTTCTGTTCCCGCCGCAGTCATTCCCGCACCAATTCCAGCACCACCATAAGCACCTAAGCCTGCGCTAATGCCTTTACCAATATCACCTGTACGAGCAGTTTCAACCCCACCGACAATCATGGCGGCTGTTTTAGGGTCAATCGTACCGCCAGAAATATAACTAATACCAAAACCAATAATAGTCGGCAGTAACTTATCTAAGAAGCCAGCTTCAGGTAGACCCGTTTCTGGATTAATGGTAAGGGAGCCGCCGTGGTTCTCAGCCAAAGCTTGTAGCCCCTGCACTTCACGTGGGGACATGTGGATAAGCATCGAGTCAGGGCCGCGACCCTTGGATGCCATGTGGTCGGCTAGTACAGCAAGGCTCATAGTTGCCTCTCAAAATGGGGGTTGTTTGATAATATCATGTTGGTAGCGCGGAGACAAATGTTATTGATCCGATTGCTGATGGAACGGCTGGGTACGGCATGGGGGTTGTTTGGGCGGTTTGATAGTCAATGTAGATACCCGTTGCACCGCCAGATGTAGCCGCTTGATCGGTGCCCCACCACAAACCAACAGAGTTCCCGGCTTTCAGCGTAAACACAACTTCGGAATACCCGCAGACATAGTTTGGAATTCCTGCACTTTTACGTGGTTGTACAGTAAAAACTGTTGTTGAATTTGGTACATCGTCACCGGATGTAGAGCCATCTATGCGTAGCCAAACAATAGCGTCATGTGCGGCGTTGTCGTTGTTGGCAAACTGGAGGCTGTAAGTTATTTTGTAGATGCCCGGAACCTGCGCCGTGGCCGTATTGTTTGCATTTAGCGTAAACCCAGTGCCTGCATCCAACGAAGTCCACTGAATTATGGTGGGGGTGTTTGCAGCCGTTGCGTATTGAAGCGCCGCGTCAGATGCTGCAATATGAGGAAACGCAATGTACTTACCACCGTCTGGGCCAAACAATTCTGCAAATGCGTTCTGTAGTTGGTTAAAGTACAAACGCAAAACGTTCGTGAATTGATCCTGATAACGGCGCTCGTACGTGTCCGTGCCCAGTGGTAAGTTGGGTGGAGCAGGGGTAATGATCCTGTTCTTGGATGTCATTAGCAAGTACCCCAGTGGAGGCGCTCAAGTTCTTTACGGGCTGCTGCGGCTTCTTCTACAGTAGCGCACAACTTTGAATAGTACGATTTTTTACCAACTGTTATTTTGGCTAGAAATTTACGGCCAAC
>Ga0315909_10005015_pt1 | contig 15363 bp, 20 predicted proteins | sample LakEriMetagenome_11_FD_203527 | JGI IMG/M metagenome (GOLD analysis project Ga0315909, IMG submission 203527) | Freshwater fungal communities from buoy surface, Lake Erie, Ohio, United States - Buoy 2 MA125 | ecosystem: Environmental > Aquatic > Freshwater > Lake | place: USA: Lake Erie, Ohio...
GACGCTGAATTAAAAAGTAAATAGCCTGCTGTGCTGTTTGAACCACCAGTTGTGCTTGCTTGGTTTGTATAGTTAGAAGTAGAAACATAACCAGTATTTTCAATTCCGCCTGAATCACCTAATTGAATTAAAAAATTTGATGTTCCGCTTGAAGAAACTTCATTAAACATCACAGTAATCCGTTTCACCCAGCTAGGAATACCAGTAAAGTCAATGCTTGTTCCGCTTGTAGAAGCCTGTGCGGTTGCTCTTTGAATACTGTCATAAACAGCACCAGTATTGGTTGTTACTCCTGCACTTCCGTTAATAGTTACTGCCATGATTAACCCTCGTAAAGAATATTGATTGAGCCAGCATCGAATGTATCTGTGCCGTTTACTGTAGTTAGGCGGACTGTTGTTAATGTGTCTGACAATGTTTTAGACCCACCTAAAGACGACACAGAAGCAGAAACAGTAGGCTGTTGTGCTGTGTCACCATTTAAAATCCAAGTGTTTCCGTCAATTTTGCACAAAAACGCATTGCCTGTTAAAGACGCTGCGGCTGGGTTTGTTTGAGTAAGTAAATAACCTGTTGTTGAGTTTGCCGATGACCCAGCGTTTTGTGCTGTTGACAAATAACCAGTTGTTTCAATACCGCCAGCATCACCTAATTGAACTTGAATTAAAGATGTACTGTTAGAAGAAACGCCAGCCAACATAATAGTAATACGCTTTACCCAAGATGGAATTGAACTAAAGTCAACCGATGTAGGGCTTCCAGTAGCAAGATTAACGGCAGTTCCGCTAGTGACTACACCACCACCAAATGTGCCTGTAGCCGTTAGGTTAGTAGCAGTTACACCGCCTGACGCTACAGTTAATCGTGTAGTTCCATTAGATTGAATCTCTACAGTACCAGAGGTATCGGCTGTAGAAACAAACCCGCTAGATGTAGATGCGTTTAAGGTTACAGCCATATTAAGCCCCTTTCAATGCGTCAATCTGCTCTTGCAGTTTAGCAATCTGTTCTTCTTTGGTGGGTTGACTAGCAAGCCACTCTTGATATTGGGCTTCTGCTTGGGCGATTTCTTCGGCAGTTAACTGAACAGTCTTTTGCTCACCAGTTTGTATATTAACTTCAATTCGTTCCATGATTTATTCCTTATTCATACAAAATGTTAATAGTGCCAGCGTCAAAAGTATCTGTGCCGTTTACTGTGGTTATGCGGACTCGGTCTAATGTTGCAGACAATGATTTAGAACCAGTTGTATAAATGCTATAAACAGAATCTGTCCTAGCCAAACTACCAAAAGCGTTCCATGTATTTGTAGAACTATCTAATAAACTAATTGTTATATATCCTGAATAAGTTCCAGCCGCTGCATAAGTACCAAATAAAGTAAATCCAGCCCCTGCATAAACTTGTCCTGCGGCTGTACCACCTGAAACTGCACTTGATGAACCACCATATCCAGTAGTTTCAACTCCACCAGAATCTCCAATTTGGATTTGATAATTACTTGTTCCGTTAGTAGATACTCCGCTTAACATCACAGTAATCTTTTTAACCCAACTAGGAATACTAGTAAAGTCAACAGAAGTGCCACTTGTTGATGCTACGGCAGTTCCGCTAACGATTGCACTATTTACATTATTAGCAACGACTGTTCCTGTGCCAACGGGTAAAGTTAAAACGCTAGTACCTGCTACCGCTTGTTCTTGTAGCGTACAGCTTCCGCTAGTTGAGCCTAATAAGACAATAGACATATATTTTCCTTTAAAGAATTACCCACCTACTATCGCTAGGAACGGTAACGGTGACACCGCTATTAATCGTGATTGGCGAAACTGTTGACGCGTTTTTGCCTACAGGAATAGCGTAGGTAGCCGTAACAAATTGACCGTTTTCTACAAATACTTGGTCACCTCCAGCGCCTGTCGCACCGCCGCCAATTTGTGTCCAAGTATGGACAACGTAGGTGCCTACGGTTGAAGCGCTGCTGCCAGGGTCTGCCGCCATAACATAGCTAAACGATGTAGCGTCAATATAGGTAATGTTGTACGAACCGTTGTAATTAGTAGGAATACAGCCGCTAAAGGTAATGTAGTCCCCTGTTGATAGGCCATGAGGCGCGGTGGTAGTTGCTACCGCCGTAGTAGCTGGGGAGCCGGTATTAACTAAGCTAGAAACCGTTTGCCCGGCAACGGATACGTTGCCCTCATACTCGCCAACGGTGGTGTTAAACCGCAGCATCCCGTCTACAGGGGTTGTCGACCGTTCAGAGGTTAAGCCTGAAGGGATCTGCATCTGCGTTACAGAGTTAAACACCACATTGCCACTTGCCGAAAGGTCTGTAAACGAACCAGCCGCGGGGGTAATATTACCAATTACAGCGCCGTTAATTTGACCGCCGGTAATGATTACGTTACCAAAGTTAATGCCAATATTGATGTTATCTACAGTCCAAATCAGCGCATCGGTAGAGTCGCGTAAAACAAATTTATACGCATCGCTTGGCGTAAGCCATACGTTTGCTTCGCCGCGTGAGTCCAAAATAACTGGGTTAGTATTACTAACATTACCAGTAGAGTCTTGATAGGTAGCTAAAGGCGTAGAAGTGCCTGCGGCGTAGGTATAGAGTTTACCAGCGACCAAAGGAACACCGCCAGCAGTAAAGAATTGTTGCTTCGGTGATGGTGATAAGGCTGTTGTCATAAGTTACCTCATAGCTTTCGTGCTAGTGTATCAGAAGGATATAAAAAAATCGCCATAATATTACAAGACAATCCAACGGCTGCCAGCCGGTACGGTCACGACAACACCTGAATTAATTGTGATTGGCCCAGCAGATGATGCGCTGTTGCCTGATGTAATACTGTAGTTAGCGCTAATAGTTCTGTTATTTTCCCACAGACCAAAGGCGGTAATGTTAGAGCCGCCGCCTGCGGGGGCAGACCAAGAAGCAGTCGTTCCATTAGAAGTCAAAACGTAAGTATTTGCACCAATAGGCAATCTAGTTGCGCTGTTTGCGCCGTTGCCTATTATTAGGTCGCCAGTAGTTGTGATTGGGGATAGCGCGTTAAACGCTGCACTAGCGGTAGTTTGGCCTGTACCACCATTGGCGATAGGTAAAGTGCCAGATACTTGGGTAGTTAGGCTGACTCCTGACAATGTACCGCCAAGCGTTAAGTTACCGCTAGAAGTAACGGTGCCTGTCAAAGTAATGCCGTTAACGGTGCCAGTACCGCCTACAGAAGTAACCGTGCCTTGTGGGTTCGCAGCCGTAGTAATGCTAGTTACCCGCCCGTACGTGTCAATCGTCACTACGGGAATAAGCGTAGCTGACCCTGTTGTGCCTGGCGTAGCGATCCCCGAAACAAGGTCAATCGCGGGTGTAGTACCACCGCTACTGGTTATTCTGCCTGCTGTACCGCTTACTGAAGTAACGTAAGTGCCAGCAGGTTGCTTGTTGTTAAACGTATTCCAGTCGGTGCTAGTTAGGTAGCCATCAACGCTTGTGGTAGCCGCAGGCATACTAATGATGGGGTTTTGACCGCCAGACGACGCTACGGGCGCGGTTCCAGTAACACCAAGAACGCCCGTATTGGCAATAGTTACAGGGGCTGATCCGTTATAGGACGTGCCTGATAAGCCTGTGCCGATGGTCAACGCGTTGGTTGCGGTGGCTGTAATCGTACCGCTTGCGCCTAATGCAACCGCCACGCCATTAAAGGTCACGGAACTATTAGTTAGTTGGCTATTGCCGATACCGCCTAGGGTTCCTCCTAAGGTTAGGCTTCCCGAGCTAGTGACTGTGCCAGTCAGAGTGATGCCATTGACACTTCCTGTACCACTTACGCTTGTGACTGTGCCAGTTGTAGGTGTTGCCCAAGAGGGTACGCCCGCAGCTAAAGTAAGGACTTGCCCGTTTGTGCCTGCGGCTAAAAAGACGGTGGTGTTTACCGCAGACTGGTACGGCAATGAGCCTATTAAACCGCCCGCTAACCCGGCTGCGTAGCCTGTCGTATTTTGGTTAAAAGTAGGCCAAGTAAACGTGCCTGTGGAAAAGTCGCCCGAGGTTGGTGTACCTAGAATTGGGGTTACAAGCGTAGGGGTGTTGGCAAACACTAAGGCGCCAGTACCCGTTTCGTCAGTCATTGCCAAGGCTAAGTTGGCGCTAGACGGCGTTGCAGCCCAAGTACCTACGGCAGCAACAACAAAATCAATGGTGCCTGTAGTAGTGATTGGGCCACCTGTTAGCCCTGTGCCTGTAGCTACCGAAGTGACCGTTCCACTACCGCCACCGCCTGATGTAGTAGTGGGTTGGGGTGGTGGGCCAAGTTGCAGTTCATCTAAAGAAACTAGATTGCTACCCGAACCTGAAAGCGTATAAAGGTTAAATAGAAAGCGATACCATTCAGTTGATATAAGCCCTGTATCGGCGTTTATTAACGGAACCCGCGGGGCGGGAATGGTAGTTAGATTACTAGGCATCTGTGCCGCTTAAAATCAATTCAGCACCCATAATAACGATTTTGGAAGGGTCGGTGCCTGAAATTTCATAAACGCGGTCACGAAGTTTAATTGTCATGCCAAGGCGACGCCAGATAGCCCGGCGGTAATATTCACCAATTTTGCCAACAGATACCCAATGCTCGTTTGACCAAGTGTGACCGCCGTCATCTGACCAGCGAAGCATGACTTGTGGATCTTGCGCTTGGCCTGTGTTTGTACCCACGCCAGCCTCACAATCAAGCTGTAATGAGTGTTGTGCGGTGCGTTTTAAGTTATTAGTGCCTGTAGGAAGCGCTCTCCATGAGCGCACCCATTTTTGAATAGCGCCATTATCGTCATAAACATTTAAGTCAAAAGCGTATAGATTGCCGTTTAAATAATCGCCAATAACGGTTTGACTTTGGTAGTTCATCTGACAATTTGAACGATGGCGGGTAAAGTAACCATTATCAAAGCCTGCACGCTCATGCCATGCGCCTGTAGCCACATCAAACACCCAGGTCTTATCAACTGTTGGGAATATCAAAACGTAGAAAGCATGGCCTTCTTGCTGGTATGTGTACGCAAGCGCATTGGATACATCGCCGTAGCTTTGGATAGCAAACTCAACCGCGTGGGTAGATACGCGTTTACCGCGATACCCTTCGCCACGGTAAACGATGCCATAGCCACGGGGGTCATTGCCAAGCCAAAACAGCGTGTTATCGAGTTTTGCTACGGAGTAAGGGGCTAGGCACCCTAACTCGTTAAAAGCGCCTTGGATGCGCGCAAAAGGGAAATTAGCGGTACCCGCGTTGTACCATACCTCAACGGTATCTGTACCAAACACCCAAAGCTCACGTTGGTCTACGTTAATAGCTTGAACTAAGTCGGGCGATCCTTCAGCACTAGCAAACGCTAACGGCTCAATTATGGTGCCGTCAAATATCTCAGTAACCCAAAGTTTTTGGCTATTTGGTTCATTAAACACAAAATAACCGTCTAAATAGCCTACCGTTACTGCGCCGGGGAAGTCTGGGTCAGTAATTTGAACAAAAGTATTGGCTACTTCGTCATAAATATAACCTTGAGGATTGGCGGCAAAGAATAGTTGTGTACCGTTATCTGCAATCGATACTGGGCCTGAACCAGCAATATTGCCTAATTTAGTTGGGAAATACCCTGCGTCAATTTTAAAAACTTCATTGCCTGACACAACATAGGCGTCTGTGCCATTAGTCTGATGCGACCATAGGGCGCGGATGGGGCCTTTACCAATAGTGGCAAGTTTACGCAGTCCAGGCGTTCTATTTAAAAAACCGTTTTCTTTGCCCGCGTCAGGCGTAGCTTCTGGAAACAAGTTGACCATTACATTGTCCGCAGCATTGATGCTGCGGGCAACATACGATTGCCCCAAAATATGCGATTTCATTAATAATTACCAGCAAAAATGTTATACCGCTGACGGGTAGCCACAATGCTGTAAGGCAAGGACATAATATCGTCAGGATTGTTAATCCGCTTAAGGTTGCGCTTGGAAGTCATAGCGATTCTAGCTACGTTAGCTGGTGGGGCAATACCAAATTCAGTAGCTATTTCACACGCTAAGTTGTATTTAAAACACCTTAAATAGCCTGGTGGAAAGGTTAAATTGGTCGCTAAAACAGCGGGCGTGGTCAATTCATTGACAGAAACAATGTGAAATTCTAGTAATTTAGTGGGGACTGGGTACACCGTCATAGTAATGTCGGGGTATTCCATATTGACCCACATGACTTGTGGATAGGTCGAAGTCACCGTTTTAACCGCAATACCGTTGTATTGTTGTTGGTTAATTAACTTAATGCCAAACGAGATGCCAGACTGGGGGTCGCGGAAGTAAGACGAGTCGTCAACCAAAATGGGGCGGTTACCAACGGTATCGCCAGTAGGCCCTAAAGTATGAACGTACGTGTTTGGCAGCCAAGATACGATCTGATCTTGGGTGGAAAAGACAGATAAACGCTCAGTATTCCATGAATCAATCATTTGATTCAAAGCGTTTAACGCATCATTAGAAGTATTAGAAGAAGGCGTTTCGCCCTCAGCGAGCATACCGATTAAGCGTAATGCTGCGTTAATTTGATCCCCGGCGGTTGTCGCCATAGCCTACTCCTTACTGTGCGGTTTTACGACGTCTTTTTACTTCCAGTGTATTAACAGGAGCCGCAACTTCAGTAGCTTCTTCTACTGTTTCAACTTCCTCAGAAATTGATGGCGTATCGTGAGTATATCTTACCCAGCCGTTTTGTTCATCATTTTCTGCTTCTAATTCCATCGTGGCAACTTTAGTGCCGTGGTCAGGATGTCTTAAGTAAATTGTCATATTTAGTTAGGGGGTGTTTAGCCCCCTATTTTATTAAGGCAGCAAGCCGTAAACAGCCAACTTAGTTTCAAGTTGAGAAACACGGGTTTGGAGGTTAGCAATAACCGCCAATACAGAGTTTCCTTCATCTTTAGTTGCAAAGCCAAAAGGAGTTGTTTGTGTTAAATCTTGAATTGCATAGTCAGGAGTGCCAGGAGCAGTCGATGTAATAGTCGTTAAAGCGGCAGTGTTAGCTGCAACTTCAGGAACAAAACGGGCGCCGTCTAATAATTGATCTGCATACGCAACCCCAATAGGTTTGGTATTTGTAGACATAATTTTTCCTTAAAAAGAAACCCGCCCCGAAGGGCGGGGCGTTACATTAAGCAATACGATAGCAAGTCCAAGTACCTTCGCCGGTTTTACGGGCGCGGAACTGAGCTGAAGTAGCTTCAGTTACAACTGCATTGCCAACAATTGTCCAGCCTGTGCCAACAGTCAACGTAACGTCGTCAGTTGAAGCATCAGCGTTGATGACGATAAAGTCAAACGCAGCGTCTACTTTAGTTGCGCTAGAAATATCAGCTTCAAGCAAAGCTACGGTTGGCAGAACTAAATTGCCAGCAGTACCGTTAAATACAAACAAGCCATTTGCTAATTGAGCAGCCGTTGCAGTTGCGCCAGCGGTCAAACTTGTTGGAGCGCCTTGTACAAACAGCAGTGCCTCACCGACGTTACCGTCATTAACTTGATAACCACCTGCACCATTTGGGAGAGCCATGATGAAATTCCTTTAAAAAATTGATTTAAAAAGCCCCCGCTTGCGCGGGAGCATTTAGTTTTAGCCCCAGATACGGCAAGCCATTTGTGGACGAATTGTGCTGTAACCGTACAGAACGTCAATACGGCAAGGTAAACGGTCGTTATTGATGTCGTACTGACGTACAACACGCATAGAGATACCGTTGTGAACCTGGCGGGACGCCATGTCAACACCTTGTGGCAACAACAAGTCAGCGGTCGCAAAAGTGATCGCATCTTTGTGGTAAACCAAGTTTTGAGCGTACTGGGTAGAAGCTGCGCCTAAGAAAGTTACCGCTGCGCCGTCTTGTGGGAACGCATTGATAGTTGCCAAAGCGTTAGCTGAGGTAAACATAGCTGGTGAAATAGCGATGTTAGTCCAAGCACCACCAGAAGCAGTGTTAGCAGCAGTTACAGTGAACTGTTGCAAGCTACCTGTTGACTCGCGGGTTTGTGGGTTAACAGCAAACACGTTAGCAATGGTAAATACATCGCCAACGGTAACAGTTGCAGAACCAGTACCACCATCAATACTGATAGTTGTTTGGCCTTCAGTTGTTACAGTACCGTTTACAAGGATAGTATCGCTTGTAGAACGTGTACCAGTTGTGTGTTGCTTGATAGACTGGCTCATGTTAACTTCGTCGAAGCCCAATACGCCCATGCCCATCATGCCATTCTTGAATTGACGGCTGATTGTGTCTGTAGGATTAAACAGACCTTTCATGCCTTCAACTAGACCTGCGTTGGCTGCTGGGTTAACAGTAGCGTAACGTGGGGACATAACAGCAGCGTTTTCGTTCAGCTTCTGTTGAGCTTGTAACAGCACCAAAGAAGTAGAAGGAGTTGTGCCAGGGGTACCAACTGAGCTATAGATTGCTTTGTAGCTGTTTGCTACGTCTGCATCAATAGAAGAAGCCAACTGCGAAATACGTGGTTTTAGAACACGCTCTGCGAAGTCATCTAACTGCATTGTCAATTCAGCAGAGGTGAAGTTAACACCAATGTGCTTTTGACTAGCAACAGACAAAGTTGTGAACTGCTCGTTGTCGTCCTGAACTTGCAGGGCGGCACCGTCAGTTACCAAAGCGCGGTCTGGTAAGCGGATACGGAGAGTAGAACCGATTTTTGCGCCTTCAACAGCGAAAGAATCGTCATACTGGCGGTTTACGTTACGTGTGAGTACAAGGTTGTTCTCGAGGATTTCGAGAGCTTTTCTTGTAATCATGTCGATGGTTAAGATCGAATTTGACATAATAAAGTCCTAATTAAAAAAAATAGTTAGCGGTTTCTCTGCGCTTCCCACTTCTTGATCTGACGTTGGCGTTCTGCTTCAATCCACTCTGACGTACTCATCGATTTAATCGAACGAGGGTCGGTCGTGTCTGTTGCAGGCGATCCAGAGGATCTTGCCGTAATCGGAGCAATTGGTGCTGGGGCGCTCGAAGTCTTTTTTACTACTGGGTTATCAGCTAATTTAGCCTCAATTTTCCCTAATTCTTTGGCTTGCGAAAGCGGCGATAAACGAGAAATACGTTCTGCTTCTTTTGGATTAGACCCTAAGTAATAAGCTATGTCGGGGCCAACCTCGGAAGACTGAATCGTTTGAGCCATCTCGTTAGTGATTGGGAGCTTGGGGTTATACGCTACTTGTTCAAAGTCATCGTACTTATTCCGAGCTTCTTCTTCTCTGTCGTGAAATGCCTCAAGAGTTTCGGACTGCACCCTAGCTTGTTCACGCCTAGCAAGCAATTCTTCTGCCTTACGTTCTGCCAAAACTTCAGCATATTCGTCTGGTGAAGCAAACTGCTCAATCGGCGGGATTTCTACTGGAGTTTTAAGCTGCTTTTCAGCGGCTTTAGCTGCCTGCTCTCTTTCCCACTTACGTTGTTCTCTAGCAAGTCGTTTACCAATAGCGGCATCAAGTTCTTCTTGTGAGAAGGTCTTAGGTGCTTCTGCTGCTGGTTCTACTGCTTCCGGCGCTGTTACTTCAGGTTCAGGTGCAGCCGTTGCCACCTGCTCTGGCGCGGATACTTCCGCTGGTACTACTTCTTGACTTTCGTCCATTTCGATGTTTCCTTAGAAACCCTGGTGTATCGCGCCAGTACGATTTAAAAATTGATTAATCGTAGACTACTGTAAAAGTAGCTGTGTTTGCAAGCACAATATACAAGCCTTTATTAAAAAAGACGCCTGCAGGGAAACTTAAATATTGTGTGCCTGCTGATACTGTAATGGTGTTTGCAATTTTTGGGTCGCTAGCGCTTTTAGCAGGGCTGTCATAAACAGTCAAAGTGCCGCTAGAAGATGTCGATACAAAAATGCCGTAAAGTTTACCTGCACCGACTTTTACCTGTACGGTTGCGTCTGAATATGTGTAGTTTGCCATAATTAGCCTTGATAATTTTTAATCAAAATAATATTAAAGTATGAACTTACCGCATTGTTGTTTGCTGATCCAATTGCTGTAGCGCCAACGCAGTTTTTTTCTGGGATTGCGTAAGGGAATTGGAACATAAACACAGCCGAACTATTGTTAACTGTTGCCACGGCGCCAACACGAAGAATCCCGTCAGGGCCGTGCTGTTTCAAAAAGCCAGTGACCGCAGTTGATCCAGACGCTTGACCAGCGGAAAATAAACCTTCGACCATGTAGCCGGTGTAGCCCGCGGGCACACAATAGTGTCCAGTGGTGCGGTTGTTATAGCCCGCGGCGATGATGTCGTACAACACGGCAGGAACACCTGATGTAACGGTTCCGGTGCCTGCATTGATATTGCCAGCGTTTTCGCCGCCAGAACCTACTGTAGCCACATAAAACGAATTTACATATAAGTAAGAATTGATTGTGTCGACTGCGGTTTGACCAGCTAGTATTACAGTCTCACTGACAACGTTGTAGTTTCCGTCTACGCCTTCAATAAATACTGTACGTGCGCCAGTACCAGCAGATGTATCACTTGCGCTTGACGAACTAATTTTCAAAACAGACGCAGCGGTTGGGTGGGGGATTGTGCCGCCGTCAGGCCACACAGTTTCTTCGCCGATGTCAACGTCAGCATTATAACCAAAAACAGTAATAACGCTATGACCTGGCACTAATCCGCGGGCTACTTGAAGGGTAAAATCTTCGTTCTTACCATATTGGGTCTGCGATGCGTATAGGTTCATGCTAAAAACCTCAACTTATAGAGGGTTGAAAGGTACAGCTCAATAATACCGTCAATTAAGTTCTGCAACGGCGCGTCTGATTTATCACACACATCGTAACGCATGATTTCTAACTCGGCAAGTTGATCTTCTAAAAACTCAAGGACGTTATTGGTCTTTTTGGCTGACGCTAACGCAATCGGGCCAATCAGCCCTTTTCGGCCTTGGTAGGCCTCGGCAAACGCGTCTGCTCTGTCGATAATGTTCTCGTAAAACTTTTGTAACGCCTTATGTTTGGCATAGCTACGGGTATTGAGGTGCGCTGAATGGGTGACATCCCGTGCTAAAAACAACATCCCAATAAATTTTTCGCAGCTCATAATTACATTCCTTGTGGGGGTACAGGTTGCTCAGGTGGCATCATTTCGGGAGCCATCTGTTGTTCAGGTGGCATCATTTCAGGGGCCATTTCGGGCATTTCCATTGGTTCACGCTGTAATTCGCCGCTAACCAAATCGCCTGTATCTAAAGCGGCTGCAATAGTACCCATGACAATATCTTGGATCTGTTCTGGGGTCATGCCAGCTTGAACGGCGCTAATTCGCTGGGTTTCAGCCTGGTATGCCTTAATATCAGCCTCAAAGTTCTTGCGCTCTAAATCTTGTGCTTCCATTGATTTATTGACGTTTTCAAGCATTTGAGCCATGCCTTCCATCTCTTGCGCCATCGCTTGCATTTGTTGCTGTGCAGCTTGTAGTGCTGGATCTTCGTCTGTATCGGAAATGAGCTTAGGATCAATCGTCTTAGCCAAGCGTTTAGACATCTCTTGGGCGCCAGGCCAGTCCATGTTCTTAACAAACAGATCGCCAGCCACTTTCCAAAGTTCGGGATTACCCTGAAGAATCTGTGCCATAGCTTCAAGGGCTTCTTGGCGCTTAGTCATGTAGCCTGGGCCTGTAGTAGCCACAACATCATAGATACCGACGCTTGGGTTGTAGACTTTTTCGATCACAATGCCTGTTTGGTCAACGATTTTCTTGACTGCTTCGGGCTGGTCGGGGTTTAGCTTAACCATTGACACTTCACCATCAACACCTACGATGCGAGCAATGCGCTCGGTGTCGTAAATCTTAGGAATAAGGTCAATTAACTGCCGCGTTGCATAGCGAATCGCTTTAGTTAGGTTGTCGCCGTAGTGGAATGTACCCACATCGCCTTGGCGTTCGCGGGCAAGAATAGCTTTCCCCGAGCGTTCGTTGCTTGTGGCACCTAAGCTCGAGTCATACTGTCCAGTGGTGGACTTGATATCATCAGACGCGCCCATTTTGGCTTGGATAAGTCCAGTTTGTGCCAAAGGAGGTGGGGCGCGTTGTGGAAGTGGCAGAGTTGCGCCCATTCCATCAGTTACGTCGGGATTAACCTCTAAATACGGCCAATTGGTCGTGTTAGCGGTTTTCCATTGTTGTTCGTAGCCCTCAAATTGACCGCCGTAACCGATAAACGGTGCTTTTGGAGCCAATGCAAGCATTTCTGCCTCTTGGGATACCCAGTAGTTGTACATACGCTGTGCATCTTTAGCGTTTCTAACCAAACCAGACACATAGATACGGCCATCTACCTCAAATTCGTTGCCAATTACACGGATCACGGGAATCCATTTACCCGCCCATTCCTGTTCTTCAAGCACTTCAAAGCCGTTGGACTTTATCCACATGACTTTTTTGACGTCTACGGTGCGGGATTTAATGGGTTTTAAGCCCATTTCTTTCATGTTTTTATCTTCAAGGCTGCCGTTGTAAAACGACTGGTTGCCTGGGTACAGATTTAGCTTTGTTGGGATATGTTTGTAGTAAAAATACTCAACAATCCGAATGGTGTTCTCGTCAATCCATTGGGATAGGGACGAATCGCCTACGCCTTGGGACATAATCGTTGTGATGGGCGCGGCGTTCGGGAACTGGCGCTCGTATTCGTCTTTTTCAATGTCTTGGCTGATAAAACACCACTCGGCATCGCAGCCAGCAGGGTCTTGGATCATTGGATCCATGTAGACTGAAAAAGCGTTGCGGATACGGCCTAAGCGGATGTCTTGATCGAACGAGTCATCGTTACAAAACTCGGTCAAAATGCGGAAATAGCCTTCACCGTACGTTACTTGGTTCTCGCAGGCGGTGTCATACACCACATCGGCGTCAGACATATACTCGATATGGCGAACCATACCTTCAAAAATCTCTGCTACCTCAATGTCGCCCTTGTCATCGGCAGGGATTACCTTACCAGATGGGCGATTCTGACGCTGTTCGTTGGTGACCTGTTTGACGTGCTGCGGCAGTTTGTTGATGGTCAGGCATGGGCGCGCGTTGATGGTTTGCCCTTGGACAGAGCCGCGGGTAGCCAATACGTCAGCAGGCCATTGCCATTGGTTGTCTGGCGAACCAGCCATAAACCGTAAATCATCTAACTCATCTTCGCGCGACTCAGAATATGCAGACATTGCCATCTGAAAGCGATGGCGCATAGTAGCTAAAACATCTGATTGCTCATTTGGGGTATTAGTAGGGTTGCTACCTATTTCGGCTACTTTGCCGACGATATTCATCGAGGTTTGGTCATACGCCATTTAGTATTCCAATCACATCAGGTTCGCGCATCATCAACAATTCTTCGCCGTCAATAGTAACCTTTTGCCCGGAATACTCACCAAATAGCACATGGTCACCTTCTTTGACGTTCATAGGTTCGGTATGCCCTTTAGGACTTTTCTTACCTTCACCAATTGCCACAATGATACCGCTAAAAAGTTTGTTTTGGGGTAAAACTATTAAATCCGACAACTTTTCTATATCTTGACGAATTAACACGCAATTACTTAACGGCTTTAAACTCATTTTTTACTTTTACCTTTAGCTGCTTCACGCTTTACCGAATACGCAATTGCCACTGCCTGCTTGACGGGCTTGCCACTTTTGACCTCAGCTTTGATGTTCTGACGGAAGGCTTCTTTGCTTGTGCTTTTCTTGAGTGGCATCATTTGCCTTTCTTAGCGGGTTTAGCCGTTTTAGCTGATTCTTTAAAGTCCTTCGCAGTAGGCGCGCCCTTAGCGCCAACTTTACGCATCCTCTCACCACTACCAGCCGCAATGCGCTTTTGTTTAGCATGAATATTTGCATACAATCCAGGTTTAGTAGCCACAGTTTTCTCCTTATTTTTTACCGCAATTCCAACTTTTGAGCGCGGCTTTCGCGCGCGGGGCGTCGCCTTTGGCGTGGGCGACGACACCTGACATTCGGGCGCAGAAGCTGGATTTGCGGCCAGCGTCGGCTTTAGTCTTAGGATTTGGCGCAGGCGCCTTAAGATTTGCATTATTTTTTGCATTGTACTCAGCCCTTCCTTTGGCAGTCATACCCGCACCTTTTTCGGTGGGTTTGTAGTTCGCGCCTTTACCCGTGGTTGTACGAGCTATGGGTTTGTCATGTTTCTTCGTAGCCATTACGATCCCATCCATGAGTTGAGGGCAGCGCCCTGTGATTGATACGTCGATTTGCGGATTGTACCTTTATATTCGCGGTTTGCAACAGGAAACGCAAACGTCAGCGCGATAGCGTCTGCTGCGTCTGGCGACGCTAGTCCTCTTGCCTTCATCTCCTTCTTGCCTTCCAAGTAGATCGCGCCCTTACTGTCGGGCTTCATTAGCGGTGAGATCAGGTCGGTCTTGAGCGTTCTGTCCTTGGGTATGCTGGCACTGCGCAGCCATTCCCTCATGTCGCCCCACATCTCCGCCCGTTTGTTGCCATACATCATCATGTTCTTGGACTTATTGGCGAAGTTCACGCCTTTGACCTTGTAGCGCTGTTCTTTTAAGCGATCCACCACACCAGCGCCTAGCCCGCCTTCGTCAATATTGACCAACACCGGCTTATATTCTTCCATGCACTCAATGATGCGCCCCACCGTTTCCATCGTATCGTCGCCTTTGTAGCGCTTGATCGCAATAATGTCACGCCCTTGGCGCACGGCAATTACAGTCGAGTCCGCCCCAAACCGTGCAGGATCAACACCCAATATGATGGGCGCGGATAGGTCTTTGTACTTGTCTCGATTCATGGCTTCATCGACAATATCAGCGCCAATAAACTGATCGTCACTTGCGCTTGGAAATTCTCCAAACACCTCAACGTGCGCCTGGGCAGAATCCGCGCCATATTCGTCAATGATCTGCTGATACACGGCTTTGTCCGTACCTTCTACCGTCCTAGCGTCCACAATCTTATTCTTCCAAAACTCCCGCTTGGAGTGGAAGGATTCATAAAAGTACCCGCTATTGCGCCGTGGGTTGGAGAACGCTAACCAAAAACGGTTTGGCGTATTCTCCGTAAAGAAGCCACTTGCTACCGACCAGATCGAGTCGTCAATACCACTCGCCTCATCAAACACCAACATCACGCCTGAGAAGTTATGCACCCCTGCGTAACTGTCTGGATTCTCCGCTGACCACAGTCTGCCTTCCACGCCCCAGTAGCGGGTACCCAACTTCAAGTCCCGCTCGACCAGTTCAGTCAGCCATTTGGCTGGCATCACACGCGTAGCG
>Ga0315909_10005016_pt1 | contig 15362 bp, 15 predicted proteins | sample LakEriMetagenome_11_FD_203527 | JGI IMG/M metagenome (GOLD analysis project Ga0315909, IMG submission 203527) | Freshwater fungal communities from buoy surface, Lake Erie, Ohio, United States - Buoy 2 MA125 | ecosystem: Environmental > Aquatic > Freshwater > Lake | place: USA: Lake Erie, Ohio...
AGGTTAGTTCTCAACTGGGCGCGGGATTGCCAGCCGTTACTGTTGATTACACCAACAGCGCGGGCACTGCTGGACGAACTGGCTCACTTCTTATGTCTTTTAGGACTGCCGCTCCACAAGGCCATGTGTTTCCGATTGGGCTTGACACAGGGGACAAGGGTGTTCGTTCGGTTCAGTCAATTACTTTTTCCGTCGCGGTATCGACTGGGGCAATCCATCTGGTTGCGTATCGACCGATTGCAATGATTAACAACGCATCTGCTGCTTCAAACTACAGCGTTGATGACGCGCTGACACTTGCAATGCCTCAACTTTGGAACAATAGCGTTCCTCAAAACGTATCAATCCCGGCAGGGAACGGATCGGCAGACGGCGGCGCAATTACTGTTCAGTACGCTCAGGGGTAGAAGATGAGCGGGTATGGTAGACCGCCGTTTAACTCGACTCTGCTGTTTCAACAGCCGAGTCTTGCACTGCGGCAGGTCATCCAGTTTGCCGACCCAGACCCTACAGAAGCAACGGTGCAAGGTAATTGGTTCTGGGGGGTTACTGTCGATGGCATCTACCCAAACTCCGACGTAACAACTACCGGATGGAGCGCAGTTCCACCCGGCCCGCTTTACGCTGTAATTGACGAAGTAACTCCAAACGACTCTGATTACATTGTCAGCCCTAACTTGGCTGCGACTCCGGGGCCAGCGGTATTTGGGTTGAATCAGAGTGCCGCAGCAGGCTCCTACACGGTCAATGTTCGGGCAAAATACGGGCTTACCGCAGGACAGTTCAGAGTCAGTATGCTGGACTCTGGCGGAACCAGCGTTGGCACATCTTCTTGGACTGCCGTCACAGGGGCGTTCACAACGTACCCCATCTCCCTCACCACCACCGGCACCGCAACTCAAGTAAAGATTGAGGTTCAGTAATGGCTGATAACGTACCAATCACAGCGGGCAGCGGCACTCTAATTGCCACGGATGAGGTTACTGGCACGGGCGAACAAGTCCAGTTGTTCAAAATCGCTATCAGCGCAGACGGCGACAGGACTCTGATCCCAGCGACTGCGGCAGACGGCCTGCTGGTCGATATCAGCAACGCCTCTGTGCCGGTTGGAGATGGAACCAACAACGTCACCATTGACGTTGACCCAACAGACGGCGAGGCCAATTCAGGCAATGCAATGCACGTTGAGGGCCGTACCTACGTCTACAACGGTACGACTTGGGATCGGGCGCGGGGCAATATCAGCAACGGCTTGCTGGTTGATGTCAGTAGGGTTCAGGGTCAGGTTCAAGTTGGTGACGGCACTAACGCTGTCAGCGTAGACACTGCGGGCACTGACGCTGAGACTAACGCTGTAAACCAACTGCACACGCAAGCGCGGATGTACGGGTTTAACGGCACGACATGGGACAGAACGCGATCCAGCGCCCTCACTTTCAAGGCCAACCAGTTCACTACCGCGCAGACTGGTGTAGCCATCTGGACTCCGGCGAGCACAAAAGCAGTGGTTATCACTGCCATGCAAATTCAGTCCTACGGCACAACCGCAGGCACGGCGATCCTATGGTTCGGCGCGACGGCTGACACGACCTACACGCGAGGCACTGACGGCGCGATATTTGATGGCGAGTTTGCGCCAAGTGCGACCAACAAGCCCGGTGTTTATGTGGCCTTCCCGACTCCGATGCGTGGCACTGCGGACTATGTGCTGCGACTGACGACGACGAATGCTCAGAGCATCACGGTCAACGTCTGGGGCTATGAAATCTAATGGCGACCGACTTCTTCTTGCGGGGGACTACATCGTCAGTCGGAGGGGCTGGTGATCGCATTCTCAGTCAGCGCAGAGGGCGTGCGGCCAGTACTGCGGGCACATCCGCGACAGCAGGCGGCACTAACATTCAGGTGACGATTTCATTAGGAGGTCAGGCTCTGCAATGGTTTAGTGAACCGATCACCGAGACTGTGACCATCAGCGGCACGGTCACGCCAAACATTCGAGGAAACGAGAGCGCGAATACTGTCAATGCAGGAGCAGGCGTTCTGATTGAGCGATGCAACAACGCAGGCGCGGTTCAAAGCACCATCGTCGCTGACACGGTTGTGGGCGCTGAGTATGGAACGTCCGATGCTGCAAGGACGGCCAACTTAACACCGACCAGTACGGCTATGGCGGTCGGTGAGAGGATCAAGGTCACACTGAAGGTAAGAAACGTAGGCACGATGGCAGCGGGAACTGTCTTCAACTCATACAACGGGCCTGCGGCTGGTGCCTCTGGCGACACTTATGTTCGCTTTGCGGAGAACATCCGCACCGACGAAGTGATTGATGTGCAGCAACCTGAAATTTACGGTTCAAACGGATACAGGGTTTAATCATGGACGACATTTGTCTTGGGGCGTACCCGACTGAGCAGGATGCTCTAGACGCAAAGGCAGCGCGGTCAGAGCCGCAGGAAGAACTTGCGGTGGTCGAGGACGGCGACCCCGAGCATCCGTGGCGCGTGTGGTGGTCTAGGCCCAATTAAACCCGAGTAGCGCATGTCATTACTGCTGTTCTTCAAGGGTGGCGCAGCAGTCGAGACTGTCGAGGTCTCATGGCTTCGTATCGAACCGGCAACGGCGCTCGAAAGCAGTGTCGCTGAGACTGCCACAGGGTCGGATTCGGTTTCATCTAATGCCGTATTTTTGGTCAGCGTTTCAGAGGGTTCCTCTGGCTCCGACCAAACATCGGCATCCCAAGATATCAGCAGTGAAACATCCGAAACTGCTTCTGGCTCTGATCAGGTATCTGCTGGGTTAAGTTTTGACAATTCGGTATCGGATAACGCTTCTGGCACCGACGAAACCTCCGCTTCGCCAGTTTTTTCTGGCGTTATTTCGGACAGCGCCTCCATATCAGACGAGGCCTCCAGTGTCGCTAATTTTGCCAGCGTAGCCTCTGAAAGCGCATCCGTTTCTGATGCGCCTTTTGCTGCCGCAAGTTTTGCAAGCGATGTTTCGGACACGGCGTCCGGCGCTGACGAGGTAATTGGTGGACTCAGTTTTTCTGGCGTTATTTCTGATAGCGCATCCGGGTCAGACCAGATTTTTAGTGTTTTTGCGCTTTCTGGAGAAGTTTCCGAAAGTGCTTCAGGCTCTGACAGTTTAAACGCTTCGCTCAGTGCCTCTGCAAGCGTACAAGAGTCCGGTTCCGCTGCCGATCAAACTTTAGCGGCGGTTGTTTTTGGCGCTTCCATTGCGGACACGGCGAGCGCCTCTGACCAAAATTTTTCCGCAGTTAATTTTGCAGTTGCCGTTTCGGACACGGCAAGCATTTCCGATCAAAGCGCGGCATCGGTTACTTTTTTTGCGGTCGTCCTTGAGACCGGCTCGGCTTCTGACGAAATAATTGCGGAGATAGTCACCGTACTTATTTTTGCCAGTGTTGCCGAAACGGCGTCTGGCTCTGATCAGAACGATGCATCACTGGAATACGCTCCAAGCATTCTGGAGTCGGGGGGTATTACAGACGAAGTCTTGAGTCTGGCAAGTTATTTCGGCCAAGTCTCGGAGCAGTCATCGGCAATCGATGCCCCGGAGGCAAGCGCAAGTTTTATCGTAACGATCACAGAGTCCAACTCTGTTTCCGAAACGATTGCGGCTATCAAGGTTTTTGACGGCAGCGTATCTGAGTCATCTTCGGCGTCTGATGCACTGGCTGGAAGCCCGGTCTACGTCGGGGTAATTTTAGAAGCCGCTTCGGGAACTGACGTTGCCTTGAGCAACTTGAGTGTGCTTGTTGAGGTTTCTGACTCCGCCGTTGCAAGTGAAATAAACTCTGCATCTGCGTTGTTTTTTGTGGTATCAGAGCAGAGCGCCACAGGATCTGACTCAATAAGTGTCAGGCTTAGATGGGAAGTGATCAATGATTCTCAGACCGTCATTTGGTCTGGGGTCAACGACAGCCAGTCGGTAACATGGCAGGGTGTAAACACTGGTCAATCGGTAACGTGGCAGGTTATCAATGATGGTCAATCAGTGACATGGCAAGTCATCAATGACGGCCAATCAGTTGTCTGGGTTCCAATAAACACCAACTGACAAAACAGTAAATATCGACTGGAAAAAACATGGCATCCACATACTCCGGCCTCAAAATCGAACTGATCGGCCTTGGCGAACAAGTTGGCACTTGGGGAACCACAACCAACACCAATCTTGGCACAACGATTGAGCAGGCCATTGTTGGAAAGGCAACCGTAAACTTTTCAACAGACGCCAACAAGACGCTGAACTTCACTAATACAAATGCGGCGCAGGATGCGCGGGCTTTGTTTTTGGAGGCTACGTCCAGTGTCAGTCTTTCTGCCACAAGAGACCTGATTGTCCCGGCAATCAACAAGACCTACATCGTCAAGAACTCTACGACTGGCGGTCAGAGTATTCGGGTTATCTCTGTTGGCACTGGGGTGACCATCCCCAGTGGCAAGACGGCTATTCTGTACAACGATGCCACAAACGTTTCTTTCCAGTTTGACTACGCTGGCGCACTGTCTCTTGCGGGTGATTTGATTGCCGGGGGCAATGTCACCGCCTACTCTGACATTAGGCTCAAAACAAATCTTCAACAAATCCCGGACGCTCTCGCAAAGGTTGAGAGTCTGACCGGGTACACCTACACGCGCACAGATACCGGCGAGCGTCAGACGGGCCTTGTGGCGCAGGACGTCGAGAAGGTGCTGCCCGAAGCGGTTGTGCAAGGCGAGCATTTGGCGCTTGCATACGGCAACATGGTTGGTCTGCTGGTCGAGGCAATCAAGGAGTTGTCTGACCGTATTGAGAAACTGGAGGCGAAATGACCCTCCCGGTTTCAGGCCCGATCTCCATGCAAGATGTAAACGTGGAGTTAAGCCAGTCTCCAACAAATGAGATTGCGCTTAATGACGTTAATGTCCGGTCTTTGTTTCAAGTTCCAAGTGGAACGATTTCTTTGAGTGACGGGTACGGGAAGCCATCAATTAACAACTGGATGGCTTATTTAAATTTGGGCGCTTCTGTTGAAACGTATGCAACATCTATCGCCGTAGACCAAAACGGAAATCTTTATTCTGTTATTTATACAATCACGGCGAGCGCAATTACAAAACACAACGCTGCTGGCAGTCTGCAATGGGCAAAGTTATTTGATGACGCAGTATATATCGATTCAATTGCAACAGATTCCATCGGAAACATTTATGTTGCCGGCTCTTATTTCACAAGCATTACATCGGCAATTTTATTGAAATTTAATTCTTCCGGATCAATTGTTTGGCAAAAAACACTTGATAGCCCAAGTGATGACGCTGGGTTTAACGGTGTTGCAATTGATGCATCAGACGATGTTTATGTAGCCGGATACTCTTACGAAACTGGGTACACTGGAAATGTTTTGGGCATTTTGGTCAAATACAATTCATCCGGAACTTTGCAGTGGCAAAAAGAATACTCAACAACAAGCACATATTTTTATCATTATTTCAAAAACATAAAAATCGATCAATCAACTGGAAACATTTATGTATCTGGCAGTCAGTATATAGACACAGTTCTTGAGTTTCCAAAGGTTTTGTTTTTGATTTTAAATTCTTCTGGCGGTGTTTTGCTTCAAAGATTGGTGGAAGTTGAGCCTGATACAAATGCACTTAACTCCATTGACTTTGACTCATCCGGAAATGTTTACATTCTTGCACCGACAGTATATCCCGGCCCCAGCGGGCTTTTTTGTAAATTTAATTCCAGTGGGACAATGCAATGGCAAAAAACAGATGTCCCAGTCGGTTCTATAAATATTTTTAACGGATACATTTATGTTACCGGCTCTCCCGTGCCAGATGAATTATTGATTTCAAAATACGATCTTTCCGGGAATTTAATTTTACAAAGAAATATTGCAACCGCTTCTGTTGACTGGAATGGAAGATTGGGCGCTGGATTTGGGTCAGATTTTTATGTATTTGGCAAAACACCGCAGCCATTCACATCTATCATTTACGATGCATTTTTAGCAAAATTGCCATTAGACGGGACAAAAACTGGGGTTTATTCCCCGTTTACATATTCTTCAACGTCATATCCGGATAGTGTGAGCGCGTTTACTGTTGCGTTTTCTTTTTATAATTTTTTGACTTCATCTCTTGTCGGAGGCACTTCTTCTGTAACTGTTTCTAATCTTGGAATTACAAACAATTTGATTTCTGTATAAAAATGACTCTGCCCTCATCCGGAACTATCTCCATGCAAGATGTAAACGTGGAGTTGAGTCAATCATCGACTGGGGTCGTGTCCCTGAACGATGCAAATGTCCGCTCACTTTTTGAAGTTCTAAGCGGAACCATTTCCCTGAGTGATGGATACGGCAAGCCATCAAATTGGTTTTCTACCATCACTGGCGGCACTGGATCTTCTTCAGGTGCATACAGTGGAGTTGCGGTTGATTCCAGTGGAAATATTTACGGAATAATCGAAAATTCAGGCACAGGATCAAATGCAGGAATTTTGGTAAAACAAAATTCTTCCGGCTCTTTGGAGTGGGCAGTTCAGTTCCCTGACTCATCTTTTGTTTTGACTGGCGTTGTTGTTGACTCAATGAACAACAATGATGTTGTTGTGTCTGGCAATTATTACGCCGGATCCACCCCGATTGGATTTTTAGCACGATTCAATTCTTTGGGGCAGGGTTTGTGGCAAACGGATTTTTATATTCCCGGCGATCATTTGGTTAGTTTAAATTCAATTGCCATTGATTCGGCTGGCAGTGTTTACGGCGCAGGGGTTGGTTTTGACACAGATGATGACGAATATTATGGCTTGGTTGTTAAATGCACCAGCGCAGGAGGCCTTTCTTTTAAGAATGGATACAAATCCACAACACCGGGTGAGTTTGTTAGTTTTGCTTGTGTTTGTGTTAACAACACCCCCGCTGCCGTTTATGTAGGTGGCACTTACAGTTATTATTACAATCCACTGATTTTAAAAATGGGTTTTGACGGCAGCGAACTAGGCAGTGGATATATAAACGAAGATTTTTATATCGATTACTCAGTAAAAAGCATTGCGCTTGATGATTTTGGAAGTGTTTATTTAAGCGCAACTGCTCTTCCTGTTAACGGCGAAACCCAAGGGTTTTTGTGCAAATTTACTTCTGGCCTTTCTATTGATTGGTCACAGTTAATACCTTATGTAATTACCGGAATCAGCAGTTCTGGTGGAAGTGTTAACGTATCCTGCAACACATCAAGCGATACCATTTTATTTATCAAATACACAACCGGCGGATCAATTTTTTTTGCAAGATCGTTGTCGGCATTGGGTGGCGTTTATACGCCAACTGGCGGCGGCAGCAGGTCTTATGCTTATGGGAATAATTTTTATATCCCAATGAGTAATGCAGATAGGCCTGTAATATTTAAAGCCCCAACTGATGGATCTTTGATCGGGACTTACACGCCTTTTACATATTCTGCCGTATCAATTGGCGGCGGCGGTGCGACGGGCACAATGTCCTCGCTGTCCCATACGTTTTCTTCTATATCGACACTGTCATCTGCCGGCGGCATCCCGTCAGTGAATTTTGTGTCACTCACAAATCTTTTAACCCCAATGTAAACGGGTGTCTTTATGATTCCAGTCGTCGGCGCTTTATTGGATATCGGCAGCAAGTTAATTGACAAACTTATCCCGGATCCAGAGGCAAAAGCAAAGGCTCAACTCGATCTCGCGAAGATGGCCCAAGACGGCGAACTCGCAAAGATTGCAAACGACACCAAACTTTATGAGATCGAGCAGTCCGGTGTTTCAAGTCGATGGTCTGCCGACATGGGTTCTGATTCTTGGCTTTCCAAGAACATTCGACCTGCCACTCTTGCGTATATCCTGAGCGCATACCTTGCGCTTGCCGTGCTGGACGGCTTTGGGTTTAAAGTGGCAGAGGCTTACGTCACCCTGCTTGGGCAGTGGGGGATGCTTGTGATGTCTGCCTACTTTGGCGGCAGGACTCTTGAAAAAATCATGGACATCCGCGCACAAAAGCGCGACAAGGAGTGATCATGGCTTTCCAACTTTCGCAGCGCAGCCTGAGCAAACTTGAGGGCGTCAACCCAAAATTGGTTGAAGTGGTCAAGCGAGCCATTGAAATCACGACCGTTGACTTTGGCGTGGTCGAAGGGCTACGCACAAAAGAACGGCAGATCGAACTGTTTGAGAAGGGCGCAAGCCAAATCCGAGAAGGCGGAACTCATGTCGAAGGTCGGGCAGTAGACCTCATGGCCTACATTGATGATCGCGGCAGTTGGGAACTGAATCTGTACGACAACATTGCCGACGCGATGAAACAAGCGGCAATCGAAAAAGGCGTTGGCGTTCGATGGGGGGCGGCTTGGAATGTTCCGGACATTCGTTCATGGGGCGGAACAATGGAAGAGGCCATGAATTACTACATCGATAGTCGGCGCAAGCAGGGCCAGAGGCCGTTTATTGATGGGCCTCATTTTGAACTTGTAGGCTAAACACAAAGTTTAAACGCCATGACATTTAGCAAATTCAAACTCAAGCCCGGAATCAATCGCGACACAACCAATTACTCGAACGAAGGCGGTTATTACGAGTCAGAGAAGATTCGCTTTTTGTCTGGCTACCCGCAAAAGATTGGCGGGTGGGCGCGTCAGCCCACGATATCGATGACCGGCGTATGCCGGAATATGTTCAATTACGTTTCGAGCGACAGCAACAACATTCTCTGGCTTGGCACAAACAATCATCTGTACGCAGAGGTTGGCGGCAATCTTAAAGACCTGACTCCGGTGCGCGATGTTTTTACGTCACCTGCCACTGACAACTGTTTTGATACATCGATTGGCTCAAACATTGTCAATGTCAACATCGTGGGGCACAACATCCCAAATGAAGGCCAGTTGGTAATTTTTTCTGGCGTTGTTGGCCCAATTGGCGGAATACCGGCAAGCGAATTTAATACAGAATTTACCGTTTACTCGGTCATCGACAGCGACAACTTTCAGGTTCAAGTCACAACAGAAGCAACCAGCACGGCGACTGGCGGCGGAACAGGGATAACGGCAACCTGTTTAATTGATGTTGGGGCAGAGGTTGGTTACTTTGGATACGGCTGGAGTTCTGGCGTTTGGAGCCGTTTGGGATGGGGTACGGGCACTATAGAACCCCTAAACATCCAACAGCGTGATTGGTGGTATGACCAGTTCGATGACGACACGGTCATGAACATCAAAAATGGCACTCCGTATTACTGGGCATACGACTCTTCGTTTACAACGCGAGCCATTGCAATGGCAACCGCCGCGACATCCGCAGGTTTTGTCGGGGCTGATGTTCCGGCAGAGGTTATGCAGTTACTTGTTTCTCAAAACGACCGGCATCTTTGCGCGTTCGGAGCAACTCAATTTGGGTCTGCTGATTTTGACCCGATGCTAATTCGATGGGCATCTCAAGGACAGCCATTGAACTGGACGCCGTCTCCAACAAATTCCGCTGGTTTTTACAGACTGTCTCGCGGCTCAAAAATTGTCCGGGCGATTACAACACGGCAAGAGATTTTCGTCCTCACCGACTCAACCTTTTACTCAATGCAATTTACTGGGACGACCGATGTTTTTGCATTCCAAGAAACCGGGGAGAACATTTCTGTTGCAAGCGCAAAGTCCATTTCGGTTGCAAACAACGTTGCATATTGGATGGGCATTGACAAGTTTTATGCGTACAACGGCAGGGTTGAAACGCTGCCATGTACATTGAGAAATCAAGTATTTAATAACCTGAATTACGCCCAGCGAGAGCAGGTTATTTCAGGAACAAACGAAAAATGGAATGAGGTTTGGTGGTTCTATCCGACCGGCGGAAGTTTGGTTCCTGACAGTTATGTCATTTACAACTACGCAGAACAACTTTGGTACTACGGCACACTGGAAAGAACCGCTTGGCTTGACTCCGCTTTGCGTGAATATCCGATGGCAGTTAAGAGGCCTTATCTCTACAACCATGAATACGGCGTAGACGATGACGATGCGCCGATGATCTCTTACATCACATCTGCCGACTCTGACCTTGTTGATGGCGAAGAGTTTCTTTTGATCAGGAGAATTATTCCTGACATCAACTTTGCCGGCTCAACATCTCTTGCGCCCAAGGTTTACATGACCGTTAAGCCAAGGAACTTCCCCGGATCTGATTACATCAGCGCAAATCAGCCGGAAATTGAACTGTCAACCACAGTGCCCGTTGAGCAGTACACGGCGCAAATTTTTATCCGGGCTAGGGCGCGGCAAATGGGCCTTAAAATCTACTCCGAGGATCTTGGGGTGATGTGGCAAATGGGCCTCCCGAGGGTTGACGGGCGCAAGGACGGCAAGCGGTGATTATCAAAAACTTCAAAGCGCCGGCTCTTTCAATTCCGCCGCCGGCGTATGACCGTCTGCAACAAACAGACCATGTCCGTGCGTTGCGGCTTTACTTCAATTTGCTTGACGACTTCCTTAACACACTAACGAACGAGGTCAACGGGTTTATGCAGCCCTTCTCTGCTACATCTTTTGATGCGTTCGGCAGGCTCAGAATTTCTCAGCCATACACGATCTTTGATAGCCAAAACAGGTATCAAAAAGATCCACAATTCAGCGAAGAGTTGGTCACTGGCGGCACTGCCACTTACGTTGCGAATGAGTCGAGCGTTGACTTGGCGGTCACGACATCGTTAGGCAGCAAGGCGGTAAGGCAGTCATTTCGGGTTTTCCCGTATCAGCCCGGGAAAAGTTTGGAGGTGCTTGCTACGTTCGTAATGAATGCGGGCAAGACCAACCTTCGGCAGCGTGTCGGCTACTTCAACACAAGCAACGGGGTATTTTTCCAACTCAACGGCACGACCAAGTCTTTTGTTCTGAGAACAAACACATCAGGGACGCCAAGCGACACGCGAACCGTTGATCAAGCGAATTGGAATGGCGACAAATTAGACGGAACCGGGGAGTCTCAATTAATCCTCGATGTCACCAAGGCTCAAATCCTGTACATGGACTTTGAATGGCTTGGAGTTGGTTCGGTTCGATGTGGCTTTGTGATCAATGGTCAGTTTATTGTTTGCCACACGTTTAACAATGCAAACGATATCGACAAGGTGTACATGACGACGGCAATCCTGCCGGTTCGTTATGAAATAGAAAACACTGGCGTCACTGCATCCGCATCCACTCTGACGCAAATTTGTTCTTCCGTTGTTTCAGAAGGCGGTTACGATCAAAAGTCTGCACTGACATGGGCGCGGATGACTTCGGCAACATCTGTCAGCACGACATTTGAGCCGCTGGTATCTATCCGCCTGAAAAGCACCGCGCTTGGTGCGGTGGTCATCCCGTCTATTTTTACCGCCCTTCCAATCGGCGCTACGGGTGACTTTGAGGTGGCTCTAATCAAGAACCCGTCCGCTTTGACGGGAGCCTCTTGGTCAAGTCTTTCGACAAATGTTGAATACGACATTGCCTCAACAGCGATGACCGGAGGTACTATTGTCGAGACTTCGTTTGTCGCAGGCAGTAATCAAGGCTCCAGCGCAGCGTCTTCCGGGGCGGATTACAATTTTGACCTGCAACTTGGCGCATCAATCTCCGGCACAAGTGATGTGTACACACTGGCCGCACGAACAATATCTGGCAGCGACAACATCATTGGCGCTTTGTCATTCTTCGATCTAACTGATTGACGTTTAAACACTAACAGGGATAATGTCAACATGAACCAAGCCGCTCAATACTTGGCAAGTCGAGGCAGGCATGGGGACACGATGCTGGTGCATATGTCCCCTCAAGAAGTCGGTGGTCTTCAGGCTCTTGCGCGTAGCGGAGGGACGACCCTGACGGTCAACCCTGATACGGGTATGCCGGAGGCGTTCAGCCTCAAAAACCTGCTGCCTATGATTGCTGGTATTGCTCTCGGCCCTGCTGGGCTTGGATTGAGCGCGTTGCAAGCAGGCATGGTTACTGGCGGTCTTGGCGCTTTGGCAACCGGCAGTTTAAAAGAAGGCCTGATGGCGGGTCTTGGTGCTGCTGGCGGTGCTGGTCTTGGCGGGACTATGGCTAATCTTGCCTCCCCTGCTGCTGCCGCCCCCGCTGCCGGCCTGTCTGTTGCAAATGCAACACCAGCCGCATCCGGGTTTGCAACCCCGGGACTTGAGACTGGCGCATACGCCGCTCCTGCGGCAACGCAGGCGGCAACTCAAACAACAATGCCTCAAATCGGAGCAAGTCTCTCTGGAAGTCAGGCCGCTGGATTGCAGGCTCCTAGCCTTGGCAGTTTGCCGGCTTCCGCCCCGGGGTATTCGACGGTTGGATCTTTCGAGAGTTCCGCGCTGGCAGAACCTCTTACGGCAACTCAAAAGTTTGATCGTCTGATTGAGGGCGGCAAACAGGCATTTGGTTCAACAAAAGCCGCAGGAGAGTTTCTGGGCGGCAACAAAATGAACCTTGCAATGGCTACAGCGCCGGCAATGTTTGCGGAGCCTGAGCAACCTGAAAAACCAGAGTCTTATATCCGTCCGTACTCACTGGATGTAACAAATACATCAGATGCTCCAGCCGATCCCGGCGGCATTGAGCGCGAGCGACTGCGGTATCGATACACGGCAGGCACGCCTTATCGCGCAGCGCAAGGCGGCATTGTGGCTTTTGCTGAAGGCGGGCCGGCGGATGTCAGCGCAACCGGCCTTGGCTCCGAGCAAACGACAAACGGCTTGGAGTTAAACACAAGCCCGACAAGGGTCAGCCCTGAGTTGGCTAATGTATATCGTTCCATTCAGCAGACACAACTTCAGGCGGGACTCAATCCGCTTGACCTGTCTAAAATGCAAGTGATGGCTCGCGACCCGATTTCTCTCAAAGCGTTTACAGGGTATCGCAGCAAAGATCACGGCGTTTATATGCCGAAAGCAACAGATTCAAGTCTCTACAACGCCGCTAGGGAAGCAGAGGCAGCAGCAGCGGCAGCAGCGGCAAACCAAAGCGCGGGAGGCGAAGGGGGCGACATCGGAGCGCCGGATGCAGGAATAGATGCAGAACTGGGCTTTGCACCGTATGGCGGCGTTGACTCTGACCCCGGGCCGAGCATTGATGCAGAACTTGGATTTGCTGGGTATGGAGACGCAGACGCATCTCCAGACTCCGGCTTTGGCTCCGGCCTTAGTGCTGATACGGGTTTCGGCGGGTTTGGTTTGGGCAGCGACCCGGGAGAACTAGGCGGTCTTGACGCCGCCCTTGGCGGGCTGGACGTTGGTTTTGGTGACGTTGGAAGCGACAGTGGTTTTGGCTCGGGTCTTGGAGCCGCTACAGGTTTTGGCGGATTTGGTAGCGATGGTAGCGATGCTTCATCTGCCGACAGTGGTTTTGGCTCAGGTCTTGGGGCTGGCACAGGTTTTGGCGGATTTGGTGATTCCGGTGATTCCGGCGATGCCGGCAGCGGTGACGGCAGCGGTGACGGTGGCGGTGGCGGCGGTGACGGCGGTGGTGGCGGTGACGGCGGTGGCGGCGGTGACGGAGAGCGAGCCGGCGGTTTAATTAAGAAAAAAATGGCCGATGGCGGAATTGCCCGTTACCGCGATGTCCGTAAGCCCATCAACCGAATGGCAGATCCGTATGATTTTGCCGACTACCGCAACCCCCGCGCCATGTCTCAAGCGGCCATGAAGAACTTTGCAGGAGGAGGTTTAAACTCTGTGCCAAGGTTTCTGTCGGGCGGCGGGGATGGCATGAGCGACTCCATCCCTGCGACGATCAACAACCGTCAGCCTGCTCGACTGGCAGATGGAGAGTTTGTGATCCCGGCGGATGTTGTGAGTCATCTTGGCAACGGCTCAAGCAAAGCAGGCGCAAAGCAACTGTATGCCATGATGGATCGCATTCGTCAGCAACGCACAGGCAAAAAGCGCCAAGCCCCTGCGGTTAATGCTCGACGGTCTATGCCGGCATGAATGCCCAAGTAAAAACTGAATGGTTTGGCGGCAATCAAGACGCATTCCAAATGTGTCAAGCCCTTATCGATTTATCGCATGGATGGGATGATCTGATCGACAAAGACAAGCCGGTTTCCGACAATCAAATTAACCATTTGTTTTTGACCGCTCTTGTTTACTTGCCTTCAAACCCTTTTTACAGAAAGATTCAAGACTCAATTCTCCCAATGTGGATTACGGTTGTGTCCGCCTATGAAACGGCCAACCATTTTGAAAAAGAAAAAGATCCGCATGGAATTGAGATCGCGCATTCTTTGAGATATGCGGCGGGGCACATCATTGCTTTTGCAATTCATGTATGCGTAGGCCCGGAGAAGGCAAAACAATTTTTGCCAGAAATGTGGAAGGCTGCATTTTTTGAGCGATTCGATGAGTATCGCAAGGAGCATTTAAATGCCATTTGACAGCGGCGGCGGCAGTTCTGCGCCCACTCAAACGAGTACGGTTACCATTCCAGAGTACGCAAAACCGTACATGGAAACCGTTCTTGGGAAAACAGAAGCCCTGACAAGCAAGCCATACCAAGTGTATGGTGAAGAACGGCTTGCCGGCCCCAGTGAACTGCAGACACAAGCGCGTACCTCCATTGGAGGCATGGGCCTTCCGGGCCAGTTTGATATGGGCACTGGCATGGCTGGCGCTGGAGGCATCTCAGCCCTTGGCGCTGGTCAGCAATATTTAAACGCTGTCAGAGACCCCGGCGCTACGCAGCAATTCATGTCTCCGTATATGCAGAATGTTGTTGAACTGCAAAAGGCGGCGGCTATTCGGGATGCTCAGAAATCTCAACTGGGCGCTGATCTTGGCGCTGCCCGTCAAGGCACTTACGGCGGCGCTCGCCAACTTTTGGCAAGCACAGAGCGCGAGAAGGCTTTGGGCGGTCAATTGGCGGACATCCAAGCCAAGGGCACTCAGTCTGCTTATGAGCAGGCCATGAAGAATATGCAGTTTGGAACAGAGGCTGGCCTTCGCGGTGCTGCCACTGGCATTCAGGCTGGGCAAACCCTTGGGCAACTTGGCACTGCGCAGCAACAGGCAGGCATTGATCTGGCAAAGGCTCAGGAAGCGTTTGGCGGTCTTGAGCAGGCAGAGCAGCAGAGAGCAAAAGACCTTGCATATCAAGACTTCCTGACCCAAGAGCAGTACCCGTATAAACAACTTGGCTTCATGTCAGACATTCTTCGCGGTAGTGCAAATCTTGCGGCCACTGGCGGCAAGGCAGTGTATGACGCGCCTCCAAGTCAGTTGTCTCAGTTGGTTGGCCCGGGTCTGTTGGGCCTCGGTATCTACCGAGAGTTCATGAAATAAGAGAGCG
>Ga0315909_10005019_pt1 | contig 15357 bp, 16 predicted proteins | sample LakEriMetagenome_11_FD_203527 | JGI IMG/M metagenome (GOLD analysis project Ga0315909, IMG submission 203527) | Freshwater fungal communities from buoy surface, Lake Erie, Ohio, United States - Buoy 2 MA125 | ecosystem: Environmental > Aquatic > Freshwater > Lake | place: USA: Lake Erie, Ohio...
GTGGAGATAAGACTCCAGCTACAGCTTCGCTTCAAGCAGGGGCGGAGGCAAAGGCAGCGTCATGGGCAAACAATTTACTACGACTACCATTGACCTCCTTGGCTTCCAGCCAATCTGTATTGCAATCATCAGTCTCAAGCTCTCAGATAGTAAAAGTATCGAGTATTCAATTACCAACTGCCTTGAATACGCCCCAACCGGTTGCCGTAACAATAAAAGCCCATGCACTAGTAATAGGTAACGGCGCTTATGCTGGTAGTGCTAGGTTACCAAATCCGACTAATGACGCTAAATCCATGTCAGACAAACTTCGGGGTATGGGATTTGATGTTACAGAGACTCTCGATGCTGACCGGATGAAATTAGTTACAGCGCTTTCGCAGTTTTCTAACAAAGCAGTTAATGCTGATATATCTTTGTTGTTTTACGCTGGGCACGGCGTACAAATCACCGGCACTAACTACATGTTACCGATCGACTTAAATATGAATGATTTAACTCAAGCGCCTTTACAGGGTATTTCACTGAATGATGTTATTGAAAAGTATTTGCCGGGTAAAACCAAACTTGTGTTTTTGGATGCTTGCAGAGATAACCCTTTAATGCAGGTGGCAAGTCGAGGCGTTAGTAGAGGTTTAGCACCGATAAATGTATCTGAGGGAACACTTATCTCCTACGCTACCAAGGATGGCTCTGTAGCTCAAGATGGGGATGGTAAAAACTCTCCATTTACTTCAGCACTACTTGACCACATTGGAGACCCCGATGACATTGCTGTTGTGCTGCGGAAGGTGCGTGAAAAGGTAATCAAGACCACGGGTAACAAACAGCAGCCTTGGGAATATGGCTCGTTGACTGGTGGTGCATTGGTGTTGTCTGCGATCAAGCCTAGGTGAAATTGAATCATTTCACTTCAAAATCTATTGATCGATTGCCACGCCTGCCCGCAGTATCTTCAACTACCATCAATAGCTTGTGCTTGCCCTTGGGTAGGTTAGCTTCTTGAACAAATACACCTGATTCCGTGACCTTGGCAACATTCAAAATACGCTTTGTAATGTCAATTTCAAACGAGCCATAAAGCACTTTGAAAGTCTCTGGTTTTACAGCACTAGGCGGGGTTGGCTGAAACTTTAATTCAATAGGTGTAGGACTGCTTACAGAGGTTGAAAGCTTAGGAGCAGAAAGTTCAATAACCGGTGCATCCTTTGGCGCAACTGATTTTGCTCTAAACGGAGGAGGCGCATTGTTGGATGCCTTCATTTCATCAACAGTCACAAGAAGCTGACTCGCGAATGCTGTAGCACTGAGACCGCATACAAAAAGAGTGATTACTTTTTTCATGGCTGTGTAGTTATCCTGACGCGGCGATTTTCTGCAACCTTATGTTTTAAGCATAAGTAATTCTGAGTATCCTGTATAAAAAATTCTAGCGTATGTATTTCTTGTGATCGAGTGTTTCAATTACCCGTAAAAGTGTTTAACCCAGCAAACAAAGCCGTTGCGGTTGAAATAATTGGCGCAATATTGGTAATCAGAGAGTTGACTTGTTTGGTAATTTGACCAATTTGGTACTCTCCGTTCTTGTCTTTTTCTAGCAAAACCCTCAAACTTATCCGACGGTTGTTATCAGACTTAGTTTTATTTATCTGTTTCAATATTAAATATCCTGTGAAGAAAGACAAGCAGATGGCTGCTGAATATTCAAAAGACTCTTTCCAATCTCTGGTGTTGGTTGGCCAAAAAGGTACTCGATCAATTTGTGCTGTGATGAGTAGCATAAGTCCCACACTCATAAGTCCAACAAAGGCAGAAATTAAAAATTGGGAAAGCATACGTTTCCCAATTAGTTTGGCCAAGAAATAACCAGGCAAGGCCGGCCACAAAATGGTCCAAATTCTGAGTTGAATAGGGGAGGCGTCGTATACAAACAAAAGCAGCCAATGCGAAAGCCCAATGACCAACAAAGTGAGTGCGACTAAATTAAAGAGTGTTAAAAATGATGGCTGGGACGGAGCCGCGCTATCCTCGCTCAACTCGGAGTCACTCCTGATATCCTCGACATTACTAACAGAGCGATTTCTGACATCTTCGACTAGGTTGTCAAATTTTTGGGCTTGCAACTTCACTTCAGATTTAAGTTGGATAATTTCATCGCGAAGTAGTTTCATTTGAATAGCTAAAGACCTAAAAACGGTCAGGTCTTTTGCGCAATGCATACAGACTGTTGCGGATTCATGAACCTCTCCCCAGCAGTATGGGCACGTGTGAGTAGGAAAACTCACTTTGCGTTCAACTGAATAATGGTGGTTGCTTCACGTCCGTCAGAATCCCTGACCGAGATGCGAATAGGATGGGTGCCTATGGGTACACTCACTTTGGGAAGTTCGATTTGATTCCCGTTGAGGCCCGGGAAGAACCTGCTGGTCAGATCTACAGGGGGTTGCTTTAAGTATTCAAATTTCAAAGAGGCAGGGTCAATTTTGGCACCACCACGGGGTTCAAAATTCAACTTGAACGCAAAAGACTTGGCGGTAACCTCCAAAGGTGAAGCCAGGCTGATGCCAGGACCGCGAGTGATGGCGCGGGTGCTTGGCACCTGCAAATTGGGGGCTTTGGCTTCTACTTCCGTAATCAGTTTCACTTGGGCAAAAGAGGTTAAAGCGAACAATACTAGCGACGTAGCCAACAAAATATTTAAAGAAATGCGTTGCATAATCAAATACCAATATGATTGAGTGATGATTTTTACTTAATTATGATGCAAACACAATATAAAAGTTAATTTGATATCGACCAGACAGATTAATTTTAATCAAATTCTGGCGCAAAATCACCGCTTGTAGTTGATACGAAAGGCTGAATCATGTTGAGGCATACACCCATGGCATCCGATGGCGACCTTAAAAATGTGCTGAAAAAGGCGATCTTTTTTGCAATGACTTTTCTTAGCTTGTCATTGGGTTTAATAACAGATACCTGGGCGCAACCCACAGTGGGCAAAACCTACAAGGACTTTTTGCCATTGGGCCGTGGTGCGAGTGTGGCTTTGCCTGAAGGAAATTGGGAGGCTACGCATATCGCAACTTGGGATCCGGGCAATACATCTTGGGAAGTCTTCACCTTTAAAAATTTAATTCCTAATCCTGCAGTAGCTTTTCTGGTAGTTAGGCAAACGACAAGGCCGCGTACCTGGGGTAATACCAATTGCGCTAAAAAAAGACCTAACAATTATTATTACAACGAGCATGGGACGATGCAAAATGCAACTCTTAACAAATGCTCGCGCTCTTTCGTTTTTGGAAATATTGCACCTCTGATGGACCTTTCTTATCCAAATTGGACCAAAAATGATAAAGACTGGTGGATTCTTGCCTCACCAGGTTTGAAGGATTTAGCAAAGTTTGGTAACTCTCCAATGATGGTGTCTGAGTTAGAAGTTCAACAGTACAACGGAGGCAGGGTGAGAATTGAAGCACTTATACCGCTGCCCAAGGGCTTTGGTCTGAAAAAATTCAGAGACGACATGGACGCAGGCATCACTCGCCCTGAATCCGAGATGATGTCGATGTGGAATTCAATTTATATTGAATCCATTTACAAATCCTACTTTGAGAAGAAGCCGCAGCCGATCATGGCTCTGAATGTTCCTTGGACCAACAGCGCTGGGCAGCTTATCCCTGCATCTCAAGCCACTGTTGTCGCGGTAGCGTCTGAACCTGTGAAAGCCTCTTTGCCACCCGCTGCAACACCACCTAAAGTAGAAGTGGCCCAAGCGCCAGCGAAATCCCAACCTCCCGCTGCACCTAGTCCTCAACCTGCAGCGGTGATGCCTCCAGTCGTGAATGCGCCTGTGACTCCTCAGCCCTCGCCACCGGTGGTGGTGACTGCTGCGTCACCTCCATTGCCATCGGGCCCTTCTGCCGCTGAATTAGCAGATCGACGCCGTGCAGAGCAGGAGCGCAAACAACTAGAGGATGATAAAAATAAAGTCACGCAACAATTAGAGGCTATGCGTCAGATATTGGCCAAGTTGCAAAAAGAGAATGAATTTGCTGCCGCGAATGCAAAGCTAGCAGAGGCCAACAAGGCTAAGGCGGAAGCCGAGGCTGCCAAATCTAAATTAGCAGAGGTAGCTTTACCCGCCAAACCCTTGGTTTTTGCTAACCGCAAAGCCTTGGTGATTGGAAATGATCTTTACACAGACGTTTCGAAACTTAACAATGCGGTAGCTGATGCTAATTCTATGGCAATTGCATTAGAGCAAGTGGGTTACAAGGTTTTCAAGCATCTGAACTTGGATGAAAAGAAATTCAAGCAAGCCATTCGCGACTTCCGTGCCAATGTTCAAGGCGGTGATGAGGTCTTGGTGTTCTATGCGGGCCATGGTGTTCAATTGGGTAGTGCAAACTATTTGCTGCCTATCGACATAAAGGGCGAAGGGGAAGATCAAGTTAAAGATGAAGCGATATTGCTGCAAAAAATCTTGGATGAATTGGAGGAAAAGAAAACTAAGTTTGCGTTGGCAGTTATTGACGCTTGTCGCGACAATCCATTCAAAACAAAAGGGCGTGCACTGGGGGGGCGTGGCTTGGCTCCAACCTCGGCAGCCACTGGACAGATGGTGATGTTTTCTGCAGGATCAGGTCAGCAGGCCTTGGATCGACTGGGTGAAAAGGACACAGAGAAAAATGGTCTGTTCACACGTATCTTCGTGAAGGAGATGATGAAGCCTGGCTTGTCTGTAGATCGGGTATTACGAAATGTTCGACAAGAAGTAGTCCGCTTGGCTAAGTCCGTTGGGCATGAACAAACACCTGCGCTCTATGACCAAGCAATAGGCGAGTTCTATTTCAAACAATAAATTAGTTGTGCCTCAAGGACTACCTTAGAAAAATCAATGCGCGTTTACCGAATTCATCTTAAATCTTGCTTGACTGATCTTAGTTAAGGCATCTTTGATATGACTGAGGTCTTTTGCTCAGGAATAAGTGTGACCGATGAAGCCGATATAAGGTTCAATGCTGTCTTTGTATCACTTAGATTAATTGCACTCGTAAATGCCATTCCTTGTTTGATTCATCTTGGTGGCAGCGCATTGCTGGAGGCATTCATCTCGTCAATAGGCGCATGCTTTTTTGCATAAACAGAAAAGTTCATCTAGAAAAATAATCAAAGTAATTTTTCATGGCTGTGCAGTGATTCTGACTCGACGGTTTTCTGAAGCTTTAGGCTTATCTGGAATGAGCAGTTCGGAAAATCCTTTGCCTTCACCTGTAAGTCTATCGCCCTCAACGCCCTTAACAGTCAAATATGAGATGACTGCGTCTGCGCGATTTTGACTTAATTTTATGTTGTGTTGCTCGGATCCCTGAGCATCTGTATGTCCCTCGACTTTGAACCTCATATTTGCAAGACGTTCATTTTTCATTGCTGAAACCAAATCATCCAAGAGAGGTCTGCTTTCGTTCTTTAAAACTGCAGAGTCCAAATCAAATTGAATAACTAAATCAACACTTTTAGGTTTAACTACGATGTTTCTTTTGCCAAGACTGCGTGTCTGAGGTTGATCTTCTGCAGGCGCTAATTTTTCAATTAGTTCTGATGCCGAGGTCGATTTAATAGGCGTTTGGCTAAATGCGTTGGTGCTGACAAACAGAAGAGCTAATAAAAATTTCATTTGACTTCCTTGATGGCCAAAAGTTTTGCGCCAAAGCTTTCAGAGCGACCCTCTGATGTTGTTAAAAAACTGATCAATGCAGACCTGCCTCCAATATCGTTGAGAGCATAGGTAAACGGCTCTGCTGAGGTGGGCTCAGCCATCGTTAATGTGTTGAGCTTCCTGGGAGTGTCAGAAACCATCACAAGTAGGTTGTTAGTTCCAGCCGGACCTGCGGCTTTGACTTCCCAATCTGGCTTGGGAATGCGAACAGTCTGACCGGCCTTGATCGCGTTGTTTTTATCTAGTCCGTTGGGATATAAAACATAGAAGCTCTTAGCATCACTGCCCAAAAGGATTATGTAGATGTAACCATCGTGGCTTGATTTAATGCTCAGGCCTAAGCTGTCCTTACCAATCTTCATAACCGGTTTTGAAACTTTGACATCAACCACTCTTCTCGGATTGCCTTGTTGCTGAATATCTTGCAAAGTAGCTAAAGAGGCTAACACCGGTGTCGTTGTTGGAATGACTACAGGCGGTAAGGTGCTTGCCTGTTGTTGCGGAGCAGGAGCAGGAGCAGGAGCAGGAGCAGGAGCAGGAGCAGGAGCAGGAGCAGGAGCAGGAGCAGGAGCAGGAGCAGGAGCAGGAGCAGGAGCAGGAGCAGGAGCAGGAGCAGGAGCAGCCACAATTACCGGTGGGGTAGGTGGTATAACCGCAGGCTTTGGTGGCTCAACAGATGGAGCCGCAACGGCTACAACTGTTGGAGGGCGCTGTACAGGAATCAGATTTCTATTGCCTGTGACGGTAATGTGGTGTGGCTTTATTCCCGGTACGTTCTTTAAGCGTGAATCTACAAATCTTTGAGCGCATTGCTGAACTTCCTCTAAGGTCACTGCACCCGACTCGTTTGTATCTTTTGCTTGACCTAGTAGACAGTCTCTAATGCCCTGTGTAGCAAGACCTCCTTGGCCCGGCTCGTCAAAGCTGACTTCGTCAGGCCTTGATGAAGATACCTGAACAAAGTTTTCTTTCAAAGCGCCTAGCTTTGTTACTTCAGGTAATAAGCTGCGAGTTTTGTAGTTTGAGATAACACTGCAAGCATCGGCTGTAGTGCCTGACTTCATATAAAACTTGGGCGATAGCTGATCTTTAAGCAATGCTCTTGTTTTTGGAGGCACAACACCTTCAGAGTGGCAGGCATCAACGAGAGTGATGAATTTGTCTGAAGTCTTTGCTATTTTTTGAGTAGCACCAGCAAATTCTTGATTGGATATTGTTGAGCCGTCGTAGGTCAACAAACCTTCAACACATTCGTTTCCTGCGGGCTGCCTTGTGCCATGTCCTGAAAAATAAACGAAGGTTCTTGAGCCTTCACCTGAGGTATCCCCTAACTGCTTCAATGCGTCAAGAATGTTTGCCTTGGTCGCCTGTGAATTCCTAAGGTACTTAACATTTTTTTCAGGTATGCCCATTGCTGTAGCAATTTTTGCAGCACTAACCATGTCATGTTTGACCCCTTCAAGTGGAGTTGCGCCGGAGTATCCGTACTCACCAACCCCAATAATCAAGGCTGATCTGTTGGACGATGGCTGCGCCCAGACAGATTGGGCCATTAAAAGAATAAAAGTGATTAAAGTAATGTGTAACTTCATGGTGCTCTTTTGACAAATTTGATGGCGGTAATTACAACTTCACCCTTGCTGTTTCTCTCCAGTGAGATGACCGCATCCCGACCCTTTGCAGTCTCATAAATTCTTTCTGAGTTGAATTTAGCAAATGTTTTAATACTTGTGAACAATGTACCTACGAGACTTATGGCTGCAAGTGGATTTCTCGTGACTAACTCGTTTGGTGGTGGTTCAACTAAAACTTTCCCTCCATCAGCTTCAACCACAGAGATCCATTTTTGCAATCTATCAGGCACATTGTTCGGACTGACCTTGTCATAAAAAGTAACTTCAACTGAAGCATTTTTATCTTGTAGGGATACAGATAGATCACGGTCAAATTTAGAAATGTCAAAAAAGCTCAGTTTAGCTCCGGTTGGAGTTGACTCAACTGCGGAAGAGAGTGGGACATTGGAGGCGCAGGAGACCAAAGCCAATGAAAAAACCACACCAAGTGTTCTTAAAAACATGTTTTAACGCTTTATAAAATTTTGAAAAACATTTAAACCCGCTTAGATAATAATTAAGTACTAAATTAAACTTCAAACAAGTACATTTATAAGGATAAACTTTACAACTTAATTGTCAATTTAAGAATTGATCGGAAATTGGACATTTTAAAAGTCATAGTGGCCTGTTTTGCAGTGCTTATTTGCTTGCCATTGCAAGCTAAACGCGTTGCTTTAGTAATGGGAAATGACAACTACACCTCGGTGAGCAAGCTTCAGAAGGCTGGAAATGATGCAACCGCAATGGCTCGTGAGCTAAAGAACGCTGGCTTTACTGTTCAGCTACATAAAGATTTGAATTATCGAGGTATGGTTAGGGCGGTTGAAGCCTTCACAAATAATATAACGGGCGGAGATGAAGTAGTAGTCTTCTTTGCTGGGCATGGCGTTCAAATCAGGAACGGTAGCTACTTGCTGCCGACCGACATTGAAGCCAACAGTGAAAGCGAAGTTGAAAAGACTGCGTATGAACTTCTTGCATTAACTGACAAGATCAGTGAGGCCAAGCCTGCTTTTAGCTTGGTGATGGTTGATGCTTGCAGAGACAACCCGCTGAAATCTAAAGGTAGAAATATTGGTAATGCACGTGGCCTAAGCGCTATAGAGCCGCCAAAAGGACAGATGGTTGTTTACTCAGCAAGTCGTGGTCAGCAAGCGCTAGATCGTTTGAGTGATAAAGATCCCAACCCTAACGGTGTTTTCACACGTGAGTTCATAACTCAGATGCAGAAGCCGGGCGTAAGGATTGAGGACATCATGCGAAGTGTTCAAGATTCTGTTGAGACTTTGGCTAAATCAGTGAGCCATGAACAGAGGCCAGCGGTTTACAACGAAGCTCGTGGCAATTTTTATTTTTTTGGGCCAACTACTGTTCAGGTTGCACCTGCTCAGCAAAAGCCTGATGCAAATGCCCTTGAGTTGGCGTTATGGGATGGCGTAAAAAATGCAACAACTATTGCAGAGGTACAGGCCTATTTAAATCGGTTTCCACAAGGATTTTTTGCAGAACTTGCACGTGCTCGTATTGTGGCTCTAGGGAGCGTCAACGCAGAACGAGTTGCTGCTGAAAATAATCTACGTCTTGCTGAGGAGGCACGTGCTAAAGAACAACAGCGAATAGCTCTTGAGGCTCAGCAAAAGGAACAGGTGCGCTTAGCTCAAGAAGCTACTAAGTTTAAGGAGCAAGAGCGCCTTCTGGCTGAACAAAAAGCCAAAGAGCAAATTAGGTTTACTGAGGAAGCACGTACTAAAGAACAACAGCGTATAGCTTCTGAGACTCAAAAACTTGAATTGGAGTTATCGCAGCAACTAGCAAAGCAAAAAGCAGATGTAGAAAATCAAAAGCGATTGACAGAAGAAAAAAATCCACAGGAAGTAGCTGAGCGTTTAACTCCAAGCACTGCGTCTAATGGCAGATTGGGAAATTTGGTTGCTCAAGATGTTTCATCAATAAAGGCAGAAGATGCAAATCAAATTAAACAAGCCGTCGAGGCAGAGGAATCAGAGCACAAAAAATATATAAAGCGAGTTGGAGATAGAATTTTAAATGGCAATGCAGGATCAGTGTTCAAGGACTGCGATGTTTGTCCTGAAATGGTTACCATCCAAGGCGGTAGCTTCCAGATGGGGTCAAGTTCAAGTTGGTTTTCATCGGAAAAACCGCCTGAAAATGAGCAACCTGCTAGAAATGTATCAATTAAGAATTTTGCTATGGGCAGATTTGAGGTTACGCAAAAGCAATGGCGTGAACTAATGGGAACTTCACCAAGCAAATTTAAAGGTGATGACTTACCTGTGGAGCAAATATCTCGTGTGGATGCTCAAAAATTTATAGAAAAACTTTCCGTTAAAACGGGCCATGCTTATCGGCTTCCTAGCGAGGCGGAGTGGGAGTTTGCAGCCTTAGCAGGTTTACAAACTGAATATCCTCTAGCTGATGCTTCTAAAAAGTTGAGTGATGTTGCATGGTATTGGGAAAACGCTGAGGGTGAAACGCGTGTCGTTGGAACACGGTCTGCCAATAAATTTGGCTTGTTTGATATGTTTGGAAATGTAGATGAATGGATGGCAGATTGTTATAACTCTAATTATAAAAATGCACCAACTAATGGGTCAACATGGAGCGAGGGGTCTTGTCAATTTGGTGTTGTTAGGGGTGGTTCATGGGCAAAGCCTTCAAAATTTTTACGCTCTAAATATCGTGAGCAAGTACACAAAGAAGCTAAAGACGATACTTTAGGTTTCAGAGTTGCTAGAGACTTTATGAAGTAGCTGCTTTGGTGTCTTAGAACCAAATAATATTCAAATTAAATTGCTAAAATTAGTACTCAAGCTTAGTTGTCAACTGAGGGGTGTTATGAGTGAAAAAGTATCGGTAAAGCACGTCAAAGGAGAGTGCTCGGCTCAGGGCAAAGCTCAGTACCTTCAAACTGCTGGTGGAAAAATCACATGTCTGCGTTGTACAGTCAACTCAACCCGAACAAAACTTCAATGCGGCAGGCCCGCCATAAAGACATCCCGAACGCAGAAATGCCAATATCACGGAGGTAGACCTCACTCAGAGGAGACCCTTAAACGCATCTCAGATGCCAACACAATTCACGGTCAACTGACCAAAGCTGCCAAGCAGCAGTACACACATAGCATCTCGTTAATTCATGAGTTACAGGATGCAATGTATGTCTTGAAGATGGGTGAGGGGCCGCGGATCAGAGGCCCAAAACCCAAGGGTTACAAGCCGGTAAGGACACAGGCCGATTTGGTGAGGATGATTCAGGAGCGGTTGTTGCATATGGTGTGACCGCTCAAACGAAGACCTGAATTTTTTTTAATCCTCAACCCCATCGTCCACAGCAATTAGAAGGGGTACTCCTCTAGGTCTTCGCCTTCATCAAAAATGTGATTTTCATGTCCTGAATGTCCTTCATGTCCTAAATCACGGTGATCCATGTCGGATTGAATTTCAGGACTTGAAGGACTTGCAGGACATTGATTTAGCTCTTTAGGAGGTATTGGTGTGATTTCCCAAAGTATGTAGCCACCATGTTTCTGATTGGATTTGCAATTAAATCCTAGGGTTCTTAAGGCGGGAGACAAACGTCGCAGGGCATCGCCCATACCCTTGGCGGAAATGGGCCAATTTGTTTCGCCTAGTGGCTTATGTGTTTTTAACTGAGCTAATAATTCAATTAGTTTCCCGCTCCAGCCTTCAGGTTGATTTTGGAGGTATGTCAATAAAGCCAAGCCTATAGGTATGGACTCAATCGTGCGGTACACGCCTTTTTTTCGCATTGATTTGTACATGCCAATGAATGTGCCGGATTCATAGCCGTTAGCTTGAAATAAAGCTTCACCTAAGTACGCAAAGTCCACCATACGGGGTTTGTCCTCATCTGTAATCACGACGCTGTCTAGGGCATTCAGCACAGCTACAAACTGATCTAAAAGAGCACCGACAAATTGGGCGTATTGCAGGGCAAAAGCCTCTTCAACATCTCTGCTTTGAAGACGAGTTTTGACCGGAGGCAATTCAATATGTAGTGAGCGATCAAGAAGGTCTTGGGCAGTGACATTAACAGTGATGCCGTTGAGAATGATTGGCTTGCGAAGCTCAATGATCACTTCCTCACGGTTTGTGTAGAGCGTTCTAGTGGCGTGCGCTCCGCCTGTAGCCATAACGCAGAGTGCATCTTGGTAGTCCTGTCCCAAATAGCTAATGTTTTCAAAGCTGACTAAGTGACTGTTTAATGCGCCAATCCATACATCTTCAACTTTTTTAGGAGCAGCCCTTAAGTTGGCTACGTTTGGGTCAATCAGCATCTTTAGTAGTTTCTGTGTCGTACTCTTTGCACTTCCTTGCTCACCTACGAACTCCATTACGACATGTGGCGTATCTGCACGCAGGCATTCAAGCAACCAAGCCACCACTAACAACCGATCTTCGGGTGGTATGTTGACCAAGTCCCAAAGTGGATCAAGTGAACCACCTGCTATTGGCGTGGGTATAGCCAGCATTGAGTTACTGCGACTAAACAACGGTATAGAGCTACCAGATAGCACCTTCCAGCCCGCTTTAGTGATCAGTACTGCTTCCCATGCGTCGTTGCACAAATCCAGCCAATAGCCATCTTCGGTTTTGGCAATCCGAGTAAAAATTTCAACGCACTTGCCTTCGTACACAGCTTTGCCTGAAAGCGTACTGAGTGCAGATTTAAGTGACGCTTCAGATAACGCAGATTTTTTTGAAGCAAAGTACTTGCTTGCTACCAAATCGCTGAAACTTTTGCTGCCAATGCTATAGACCTGACGGATGCCAGCCTTTTTCAAAATAGCATACGGCTCCTTTTGTTGGTTATGGACAAGCTCACAATCTTTGATGATGAGTTCAATAATTTTGTTAGCCAAGCTTTTCACTTGAGGCTGATCTTTAGGATTTTGTGTGGTCATTATTAGGCTCCTGTGTTGTTAAGTGAATCGACGGGATGCAGGTGTGCAATGAAAGCCCCGTCGTGGATTTGGATCAAGATGAACGTTGATGAAGCTGTTTGCTTAGTCCCATGTATTGAGACTTCAGACATCGTTAGCCATCCATCTTCAAGTTGGGTAGGTAGACCGCAGTAGCCTGTGCCATTTCGCATTTGGATGAAGACCTTGCCGCCACTGCCGATCAATGCTGTCAGTTGATTTAGCAGCCCAGTACAGGCCTTCTGTTTTCCCTTGTTGGGTTGCCTGCCACCTTGTATATGGATCGGTGGAATAGAGCTATCGTGTGTTGCGATATTCTTTGAAATTGACTTCAAAGTAAGAGTGTTTTTCATGTGCGTCCTTAGTGAACGCCGCATTGCCAAAGCACTGTGAAGATCGTAAAATGTGAGTAACAGCTTCAACCAAAGCTCTCACAAAGCCGCCTTCCCAATGCCGTGGGTTGAGCGGCTTTTAAATGAATGGTGTTGATTTCGCTTGGCGTTTTAAAACCATCGCTCTGCAACGATGCTTACGTTCTTTGAACGGGATATTCCGCTTAATTAGTCTTATTTCAAAGCATAAAACATGGTTAAACAGAAATGGTTGCTTTAGTTTGATTTCAGCGAAATCTAGTTTAAATTTACTTTCACCTGTAAATGCAAAACGCAACAACAGAACCTCATTTTGATAGTGATGTTTCTCGGTTACCTTGCCAATTTTTGTGCGGAAAATTTTTAACGCCTCATTGACAGCAGACAACTCAGTGGAGTGGCAGCAGGATTCCATGCTTACTCTCCTAGTCTGTAGTTTTCGGGGTCTGCCGAATACTTAATGAGATCTCTGTTACGGTTTACTGAGATGCCCGGGGAGATCTTGAAGGGTTTTGGGAATTTACCGCCTTTTATTAAGCGGTATCCGGTAGAGGGTGAAACTTTAAAAATATCAAAAGCTTCCCTAGTCCTTGTAAACCCAAGTGGGTTCAAGCTTGAAACGTCACTCTTTGAATCTGTCATCGTTGACTCCTGTAATGGTGCATGCGATTGCATGCGATGCCATGAAGGAGATTTTTGGGTTGTATTTAACCGCCGAGACGTACCTAAACCCGTCGAGATGTACCTTATGCAGGAAGCATGCGGGCTACGAGGGGTTTGTTTTTTTAAGAGCCTCTTTCAGTTAATGCTTTCTGAATGGCTGCGTAGTGAATCCTCACGGATTTGGCGATATCTTCAGAAAGGGTTTTGCCTAAGCGGATACGTTCTTGTTTTGCAAGAGTGACGATTATTTCCCCAAATGCAGTCAATGGTTCCGATCCATCAATTAACCGCTTGATTTTCTGCTGTTTGAAGTTGGAATCACCTGCCAACCCTGCTTCGCAATATTTAAGTACAACATCATAAATTTGGTCCCGTTTACGTCTCATATGAGCGCCTCTGGTCCCCTCATCGGCGGAGTTTTCCCAAACTTCGCAAATAACGTCTTCTCCATCTACTTGAACAACGAAACTTTCAATTGGTTGAGCTTTCGGTTTTTTTGCTCTAGGCATTTTTATCCCCGTTTAAATTGCAAGAGTTCTCCAACAACTGTTAATTTATCTAAATAATCCGCCCAAGATTGCATCATTACGCGTCTCTCAGGTAAGTGGCTGGTTCTGTTATAGGCTCGACCATTCGCATCTTTAACCGCATGTGCTAATTGGTGTTCAATCAAATGTGCGGGGTATCCAAGTTGTTCATCAAGCATTGTTCTAGCACTTGCGCGAAATCCGTGCGCTCTGTGCATAGAGCCGTCGTAGCCTATTGAATTTAGTGCGGCATTCAATGTGTTTTCACTTATTGGTCTGCCTCCGCCCTTTAATGATGGGAAAACTATCTTGCTGTCTCCGGTTACAGCGCGAAGCTGCGTAAGTAACACTAAAGCCTGAGTGCAAAGTGGAACTATGTGGTCATTTGACATTTTCATACGATGTCCGGGAATTGACCATGTAGCCTTTTCAAGATCTATATCGGCCCACTCCATCGCCCGAAGTTCACCGGGCCTTACAAATACCATTGGCGATAGTTGAAGTGCAGCTTTAATAACGAAGTGACCTTCATAACCGTTAATTGCGCGTAGCAGTCCACCAAATGCTTTGGGGTCTGTAATTGCGGCGTGGTGTTTGGTCGGCTTACTTTTGAAGGTATCTGGCCCTTGCAGTTCAAATGTCGGATCGCGGTCAACCAAACCCTCTCTTACCGCGAATTTCATGATCCTCGATATGATTTGTTTAACTCTAAGTACAGAGTCATAGACCCCCCGAACTTCCATCTTGCGAAGAACTCTTAGCACATCGGTCGTCTTGATTTCGCTAACAGGTAGCAGGCCTAATTGAGGCATTACGTCACGCTTAAGCCAACTTTTTAGCTTGGCATCTGTATTGGCCTTTCGTTGAGATGCGGTAGTTTCAAGCCACTTTTCTGCAACTAATTGAAAAGTGTTGTCATGTTTGTGCTTCGCCGCGGCCTTAGCCTTGCGTTTGACAACTGATGGGTCTTGATCGCTTGCAAGTAGTGTTCTTGCCTCGGCTCGCTTACTTCGGGCCATCGCCAAAGATGTGTCTGGGTAAACTCCAAGCGCAAGAGTTTTGTACTTGCCTAGAAAGCGGTAGTCAAAGCGCCAATATTTCTGACCTGATTCCGTGACAAGTAAATACATTCCCTCGCCATCACTGTGCTTCCCGGGCTTTGCATTCTTGATCGCTATTGCTGTTAATTTCATCTTGCCCCCGTCTTGTCGGTATGTCTGCACCTTGTGACATAAGATGCCGATACTTGTACCGACAAAATGTCGGTATGTCCTGACGCAACATGATACAGCTTGACACTGCTAGACTACAAAAAATCTAATGAATACAAGGGAATTGAGGCTATTTGATGTTTATTGAAGCTGATCTCTGGCGCCTCCGACAGGAATCGAACCTGTATCTAGCGCTTAGGAGGCACTCGTTCTATCCATTGAACTACGGCGGCGGATGCAGGATTTTAGCCGTCAAACCCATCGACCAAAACAATGTGCCCCT
>Ga0315909_10005021_pt1 | contig 15350 bp, 23 predicted proteins | sample LakEriMetagenome_11_FD_203527 | JGI IMG/M metagenome (GOLD analysis project Ga0315909, IMG submission 203527) | Freshwater fungal communities from buoy surface, Lake Erie, Ohio, United States - Buoy 2 MA125 | ecosystem: Environmental > Aquatic > Freshwater > Lake | place: USA: Lake Erie, Ohio...
AGCGGAACCAGCTTTGTGGCTATCTCCGATTTGATGACGGTAAAGACGGGGACCAGTGGGCAAATACAGTTCTCAGCGGCCTTGACAACGACATGCACAGCGGCAACGCCAGCGATTACTGACCCCAACTCCAATGTGGAGATGAAGTGGCAGTATCGAACTGTTGGTGGCTCATTTGCAGATGTTGCTTCAGCCGTAAACTCTGACCCCGATCCGCTTGTGTATCAGGAATCAGGCATTTGGTTCTCTGAAGACGGCTTCGTGAACTCGTCGCCAACTAAGACTGGGCTTTCAGCAAGCACGAATTATGAAGTCCAACTATTTGCACGGCGCACAAGTTCGACACCGACAAAAGACGTTTTCTTTATTGGTACTGCATCAGCAGTTGGCAGTTAAACGATAAAATGCTAGTAATGGCGCGAAAGGGATATTGATGGCCTATATCTACGATCTTACGGACACTTGGAACGCCTCTGGCACGACCTTCAACGGCATCAAGTTGAACGTGACTGACAGCGCGTCGGCCAGTGCCTCTAAACTTGTCACCCTTCAGACCAACGGCACTGAGCATTTCAGCATCACTAAGGCTGGTGTTGGCTATGTCAGTGGGAATTTGGGCGTTGGTACGAGTTCACCAGCAACAAAGCTGCATCTTCTGACGGCAAGCGCAACAGCCGTTGCGGTGCGTGCTGCAAACTCAGTTTCTTATGCAGAGTTGCAAGTTGACTCCTCTGGTAATTCACAACTTGTAGCGCCGGGTGGCGTGCAAATTTTCAATACTAACGGCTCAGAGCGGATGCGCATCTCCAGCGCGGGTAACGTTGGAATTGGTGCAGCACCTCTTAGCTTTACCCCGCTATATATCTACCGCAGTGGGTCGGATGCTGGACTTCGTGCGGAACGCGCTTCTGGCGCTGCTTTGGATATGTTCGCCACGGCTTCGTCTGCCTATTTTGGAACCGCCAACAGCTACCCGCTAATCTTGCAGACCAACGGCTCAGAACGTATGCGCATCGACAGCAGCGGCAACGTCGGGATTGGTACGAGTTCGCCTAGCAGCCGCTTGACGATTACTGGCGGCACTACGGAAATCAGGGACGGCAACTACCTCATGCTCCGCCCAGTCGGCAATGGCTGGGATATGCGGCTTCAAGCGACAGGAACCCAGCTTGATGTTCTTTCGGGGGGCGCTCCCGGCTCTCCAATCATGAGCCTCGTGAACGGCGGCAACGTCGGGATTGGTACGAGTTCGCCGGGTAGTAAGCTAGAGGTTGTTGCCCAAGACGCAATCCGCATCACGGGTTTCCAGCCGTTTCAGACATGGCGCGACAGCAACGACAGCAACAAGGGCTTCCGCATTCAAACGGCTGGTGGCGCAACGCTGTTCTCAAACGACAGCACGGGCGGCGGCACTTACACAGAACGTATGCGTCTTAACAGCAGTGGCTTTCTCCTTGTAGGAACCACGGCACCGCTTGGTGGCAATACATCAAGCGAGTTTAAGGTTACTGGCGCTGGGTCGTGGCCTCTGACGCTCAACGCTAATGACCGTGGCCTTTTGGTTCGTAACTCGGCAGCGTCCAGCGGCATTTACGCGTACTTTGAATATAACGGCGGGACTAACAACGGGCAGATTTCTTGGTCTGGCGGTACGACCTCGTACACCACCACTTCAGATGCGCGAGTTAAAAAGAACATCGTTGACGCTCCGGATGCTGGTGCGCTGATTGACGCCATCAAAGTTCGCAGTTGGGACTTCAAGGTTGATGATATGCACTGGCGCTATGGTATGGTGGCGCAGGAATTGCTCCCTGTTGCCCCCGAAGCAGTTACTGTCCCTGAAGACGAGGAGATGATGATGGGCGTAGACTATGCCAAACTCGTTCCAATGCTTATCAAAGAAGTCCAATCACTCCGCGCCCGTGTGGCCCAATTAGAAGGGAATTAAGAATGACAACGACTTGGAAAGTATCGCAGCTTGACTGCCACCCAGAGCATGAGGGCAACGAAAAGGTTGTGTTCACTGTGCATTGGTCGGCTACCGCACAAGACGGTGAGTTCAGCGGTTACACCTACGGTTCAGCATCACTGACGCTCGATCCAGAGGCGACCTTCGTACCGTTTGCCGATCTGACCGAAGAAGTCGTAATTGGCTGGGTGCAAGAGTCGATGGGAGAAGATGCTGTTGCTGGAATTGAGGCAAATCTTGCAACTCAAATCGAGAACGCCAAGAACCCACCTGTTGTCAACCCACCTCTTCCTTGGGGCTGACGATGAAAATCCACACACTATTGAATCATTTGGGGGATAACGTGAAGCACATCGCTGACGGGGCCGCTGCGTTGGCGGCTTTTGGCACATTGGTGCAAATCCTTCCCCCACTGGCTTCATTGCTCACGATAGTGTGGATGACCTTACGCATATATGATTGGTTTGAAGCAAGGTTCTCAGGAGAACGCTTGCCAAAAGATTAGGTGACTAATGAATCCATTGAAAATAGACGAGAACCTGTATCAATATTGTACGCCTCGTCAAAGGGAAGTCTTGGAAGCCATAGATCGACTTGGCAGCGCAAGAGCAGCATCGATTGAACTGGGCCTGAATCTAGGTAGCGCAAGCGAGACCTATACGGCTGTCAAGAAAAAGGCGGCAAGGCTCGGTTATGCGCCAGAGCATGACTTTACTCGGCCAGTGCCTGATGGCTTTGTCGCCAAGGGCGTCAGCACTTACTATAACAAAGAAGGCAAGCCGTCTGGGCAATGGGTCAAGGCGTCACTAAACCATCAGGCTCTCATGGACGCCATGAGAGAGACAGTTGATGGTTTTAAGGACGAGATACCACCAGCGGTATCAATTGCTGCTCCAGCGGCCTCTGAGGAGCATCTGTGCAACCTCTACACGTTCACCGACTACCACCTCGGTATGCTGGCGTGGCGCGAAGAGGGTGGTAGCGACTGGAGCGTGTCAATAGCAGAGCGCACAATCATTTCGGCCCTGAGCCAAATGATCAATCAAAGCCCTACTGCCCACACAGCAGTTATCAACATCCAAGGCGACTTTCTGCATACGGATGGCAAAACGCCTGTCACACCAGCGTCAAAGCACGTTCTGGACGCCGACAGCCGCTTCCCCAAGATACGCAGGGCCGCAATTCGCGTGATCCGTTCGATGGTGGCAATGTCTTTGCTACGCCATCAAGAGGTCCATCTGATCATAGCCGAAGGTAATCACGACGAAGAAGCAAGCGGCTGGTTAGCCGACTCGTTCTCGGTGCATTACGAAGAAGAGCCTCGCGTTACGGTCAATGATAGTGTCCTGCCATTCTATGTCTTTGAATGGGGGACCACCATGCTGGGCGTTCACCACGGGCACAAGGTCAAGAACGAGTCCCTGCCTCTACTGTTCGCTGCACAGTTCCCGCAAGCGTGGGGCCGCACGACCCGGCGCGAGATACATTGCGGACATCGCCACCACCGCGACGAAAAAGAATATAACGGCGTCACAGTCGTTCAGCACCCAACCTTAGCAGCGCGTGACGCCTATGCTGCGCGTGGAGGCTGGATTGCGGATCGGGCGGCTTGGGCCATCACTTATCATAAGAAGTATGGCGCTGTGGGCCGCGTTATGATAACAACGGAAATGTTAGAGGACGCAGCATGAGCAATTTTCCCATAAAACGCATCGTCGTTCACTGCACGGCCACCCGTGAAGGGCAGGACGTAAGCGCCGCCACGATTCGCGGCTGGCATCTGAAGCAGGGCTGGTCGGACATTGGCTACCATTATGTCGTTCGGTTAGACGGCCAGATCGAAAAGGGTCGCCCAGACACAGCCATCGGTTCTCATGTCAAGGGCTGGAACAAGAACAGCATCGCCATTGTCTATGTCGGCGGATTGGATAAAGACGGCAAGCCCAAGGACACTCGGACCTCAGCCCAGAAAAAGGCGCTGAAGGAAATCATCACCCGTATACGTGCGTTGCACAAGAACCCACCAGTTATGGGCCACCGCGACCTATCGCCAGATAAGGACGGCGATGGCGTGGTCGAGAAGCATGAATGGCTGAAGGAGTGCCCATGCTTCGATATGCCAGCTTGGTTTGCTCAAGGTATGCCAATATGATCAGCCTCCTGTGGACACCAAACGGGCGCAGGGCCGCTGCGTTCGGCGCACTGCTTGGCGGTTGTATCATTATGACCATCTTCGCGGCTGTTGGCGTGTGGCTTGTGTCGGGAAACACAGCGTACACCTTCTATCTGGCATTGGCTGCTCATGCGCAGATTATGCTTGGCCTGACTGCCTTTACTGCACTGTTTGTAAGGCGGCACATATCCGTGGGCAAGGATGGTGTTAAGATAGAGGATCAACCTCGTGCTGACTAAATTTGTTCCGTATCTGAAGTTCGCACCGTATGCTGCAATAGGGCTATTTGCCCTTCTGGCGGCTGTACAGTGGCAAAATGCTCGGCACTGGGAGAAACGCTACATTGGGTCGGAGAAAGCCCACAGCGCCACCGTAGCGGCTTATACTGGCGCACAGATTGCGGCCAAAGAGTTGAACAAGGCTGAGATCGCTCATATCGAGCGCCAATATATAATTGCAGGACAGAAAGCAGAGGCCAATTATGAAAAACGCATTGCTGATAACCGCGCTGCTCTTGACCGCTGGATGCGGAGCCAAGCCGCTAAAGGTTCTACCGGAAGCACCGGAGCAAGCCAAGCCACCCCAGTGCCCGGAGAAGTTGTGTCAGGAGCCGAAACGGCCATCGTTCCTGTTGCCGATCTCGAAATAGTCGCTGATGCCTATGCGCAGTTGGATGCGCTACGGGCGTGGGCGCTTGAGGTCGGTAAGGTCACGGACAATCTCGACAGCCCTCGCTGACTTAATTGTTTTGTAATCCCACCAAGCACCGCAAGCGCACTCATCGTCCTCAAAAGCGAAGCAGTCGCATAGCTTGGCGTCAGCCTCCAGCGCGTTGATTGCGGCTTTGATGCCAGCGTCATAACCTGACTGCCATTCGGATGCTGGGTCGATCATTTGCTTTGACCTCTTATTTGGCGCAGGGGGTGATGGACGCTTAGGCAGTGATTCTGCCGACAAGACACAACCCTTTATAACTGATCCTTCTTTCACTGCCCCTTCTCCCGTATCTCCAGCCCACGCGCTTCCAGTGCGGCGCGAAGGTCTTTTGCCATTGTGGCTTCATTAATGTCGCCGTCGGGCTGTGCGTAAATCACTTCATTAATGACGCGCACCAGTGGGTCAGGATTGGGGATGATGAAGCTGGCAAGCGCATCGCCACCATCCTCTGCAACCAAATGTTCCCCAAAATAATCCACCAAGGCATCGCTCACCTCTTGCTTAAAGGCTTCGTGCGCTTCGATGGCGCGGCATAGTGCTTCGGTATATGGGGAGACCTCACGGCGCACTGCACGTTTGTCGCTTAGGCCGCGTTCGGCCAGCACTTCGCGCACCAGCGCCAAGGCTTTTGCTTCAATGTCGTTCACAGCGACCTCCCAATCGCGATGCCCTTGCGGATGCCTTGTTGAACAAGGCGCATCCAGACTGTGTGATCCCATTCACCGGAGAGATAAGCCCTCCAATCGTCGTTGTCCTGCTTCTCCGCTTGGGCGGCGCAGATTTCCCGTGCGGCTTGTGTGATTTGTTCGTCTGTCATACTAACCTCGTGATAAATGTGACACCTTCGACAGTGCGGCATTTGAAGGCTTTGCCGTGGCGGATGCCGTATTGCGACACATTGCGACTGGTGCGCTTGGCATCGCCTTTATTCTCGGCTGGCATGGTGGCAACTTCGCCAACTTCCAGCGTTCCCATCGGATAAATCATTGGACGGCTCATGACCACCAATCCTCTTCCATTTCCTTGCGCTCTTCCTCTGTAATGTCAGGCGCGGTTGCAATGAGATATGCGGTCAATATCCAGACTGATATGACCAACAGGAAAAGCCAATTATCTGCGGTCATTTGCTTTGCTCCTTCAAATGTTCGCCGTTTTCTATTGCGTCCGCGGCGGTCTTTAAATCTTCATCTTCGCAACCGTCCCAAAAGTTTCGCAGCCAGCGCACGATTGCGGCGCGTTCTTCGGCGGCGGGGTCATAAGGGGTGAACCAGCGGCCATTCCCGCCTACGTCTTTGCCCGTCAGGGTTACGCTTCCGTCTAGCAGCTTGCCGATACGCGTGATTGCCTCTTGGCGTGTCTCGTTCATTTGCTTTGTTCCTTTTCACGTTCGGCGCGGCGTTCGGCAAAGGTCTTGCCGTCTATGCTGCTTCGCAGAGGCCATGCGCTGTCGGATGAAACTCGGTGTTTGCGCCCCATTGGCGCGGCTTGTTGTGGTTTAAACATTTAATCACTCCTTATTGCTAATACCCTCAAACTATAATTAGAGGGTTCATGTGTCAAACAGAAAATTACATATCGACTATAAAAGTTTTAGGCTTCTTGCGTGAGAGCAGCCGGGACATCCAAAACTCATGCTCTGCACCAGTTGTCCGATCAGCGTGATATTTGAACAGCGCCCGTGCCAGTGGATCATAGCCACGGCTCTTATGCGTGGTGATAAGTGGCGATGGCATCATGGGCTTTAGGTCGGCTGGCTTGCGGCGCTTGTCATCCGCAAGGGCGTTCTCAATATCCCTCATCGTAAGGCGAAGACCATTCTGGCTATTTATATAGTTGAGAACTGTCGATTTGTCGCTGATGTAGCCGCACAGGTGGCGAATTTGCATTTTTATGTTATAGTCCATTTCATTTCCTTTTTGGTTTTAATGCGTTGAGCAGCGCCGCCTGGTTTGTGTCCTTACTGGCGAGTACGCTCATCACCCGCTCATCAATGGTATTGCTTACAATCATGTGGACAATCCGCACTGGCTTCTCCTGACCTTGCCTATGTAATCGCGCATTGAACTGTTGGTATAATTCCAAAGACCAATTCATTGCAAACCAAATTATCATGGAGCCGCCACGCTGGAGATTTAGGCCGTGTCCGGCACTGGCTGGGTGCGCCAAGAGCATTTTAATGCACCCAGCGTTCCAATCGATTACGGTTTGCGGGTCTTTGTCAAGCGTCCTTGCGTAAGGAAACTTCTTCTGGATGCGCTCAAGATCGGACTTGTAGCTGTAGGCTACAAGCAAATTCTCGTTGCTGTTCTGCTCGACCAGATCGACCAGTGCGTCCAGCTTTGCGCTGTGGACCTCTGACCAGTTACCTAGATCGTCAGTATATAGCGCACCGTTGGCGTTCTGAAGCAGCTTGTTGGCAAGCACAGCGGCGTTCATGGCCTCGACTATATCGCCGTCAGGCAACTGGGCCAGAAGCGTGTCCTCGAACACTTGGTAAGCCTTTAGCGCGGCTGGTGGCAACTGCACGCTCTCGATCAGGTCAATGCGGTCCGGCAGTTCAAGATAATCCTCTGCCGACATCGATATGGTCATGGGCGCAAGCAGTTCGTAAATGCGCTCAGGCGATCCGTTGCGCGGCGTGTGCTTGTAACCCATATAATCGGTCTCAAAGTACCGCTGCTTGAAAGCCGTCATTGTGCGCCCCAGGGCCTCACCTTGGTCAATCAGATATGTCTGGGACCATAGGTCGAGCAGACCATTGGGGCTGGGTGTGCCTGTCAATAGGACCATATAATTGGTCATCGGCAGTATTTTCTTGAGCGCCTTGAAGCGTTTGCTGGTCGGGTTCTTGAACGAACTGCTCTCGTCAATGACCACACAGTCGAACGGCCAGTTCTTTTTGTAATGGTTGACCAGCCATTCGACGTTCTCACGATTGATCACATATATGTGTGCATCGCGCTGCAAAACGCTCATACGATTGCGCTCACTGCCTGTGCAGATGGCAACATCGAGATGGCGCAAATGATGCCACTGAGCGGCCTCCTGCTTCCAGACGGTGTTCGCCACGCGCAGGGGAGCGATGACAAGGACTCTGTCAACCGCAAAAGAATCTCTCAGGTCCGTTATCGCCGTGAGCGTGGAGGTCGTTTTGCCCAAGCCCATGTCGAGCCACAGGGCGCAACGCTTGGTGTCAATGATGAATTGGACAACGCGCCTTTGATACTCATGGAGATCATATCGATAGCGCACGGCAGCCATCCTCAATACTGTCGCACACATGGACCTCGCAGCCAGCGTCAACCATCCTGCGCATTATGTAATCTTGGAGTTCAGTCGGCTTCTTGCCCAGTGCTTTGAACTCGATGAACACAATTCGACCAGCCTTCATAAATATGCGATCTGGGACACCGCGCTGGGCGGGGGACACGAATTTGAAGGATAGCCAGCCGTTTTTCTTAGCTATCTCTGACACGCGGCGCTCAATATCACGTTCCAACATCACAAATACCCCACTTCAGAAAGCAGCTTCTCCGCTGCGTCCAAATACACACTATAATCCACATCGTCTGGAAATGCGGGAGGCAACTGCATCAGCGGCCTTGTGCCTTCCGACTTGGGAACCTTGTTGCCGTTCTTAACGTAGCGGATCATCTCGTCGGACGGGACACTAGTAGAGTAATAAGACCGAATCGCCTTGCCGATATTCTCCTCGCGCCATAGCGCACCGCCTGTGACCCTGCGCACCGTGACAAAGCGCCGGATGTCATCGCACCTACGGATTGTTCTCTCAATCGGTGTCCCGCTGGCTATGCGTGCGGCTACTGCGTCATAGACAATCTGGCAGTCAGGGTTCTTGGCGAGGCTGGGCGATGCAAACACACCCTTGCCCTTGGTCTTACCGTCCAGCATCACTGCAACATAGTTGTTGACATCACGGCTGGCGATGGCGCGATAGTTGGTCCGCTCCAGTTCGTAGCTGGTGTCAAGCATCCAGTCCCAAGCAATACACTGCATCTTAATGTCAAGGCTCTTTGGCGCGTGCAAAACAATACCGTCGGTGTTTGCGCTTATGACCCTGATCCCGGCCATCTCCATGCGCTCAATCAGCATCAGCAGGGCCAGTTGCCCTGAGATTGTGGTCTGGGCCATAAGGTCAGGGCTGTACAGAAAGCTGTACTTACTTCCCAGCTTTCCAAACGTCCCATTGATGACGATCTTCAGAACGTCGGCTGTCACCTTATCGCCACCGCGCTTGGCATCTAGGCGGCGCGTCACGATGCTCTGGAACACGGTCAGAAAGTCCGTGCCAAGGTGCTTGGGAGACAGCCGCTGACCAAGGATGATGTTCGGATAGTAGCTGGCAACATCCCAGTCAGCCAGCACTTCGTCAGATGAGGCTTCGATGAACTGGCGCTTCTCGCAACTGTGCAGTCCGCCGATCCCCATCTGATACTGGGCCTTGCCAATCGTAATGCGCTCTTTTTTGAGCCACTCAGGCATTTCGACAGAGCCGTTGGCCGACAGCGTGAAGTCCGTTTCGAGGACGCGCTCGAACATGGCGTTGAGGTCTGGGCTGTCGAAGCGAATAAAGCCGGGGTCTTTGTAGCGGAAGGTGTAACCCTTCTTGATGACGGGCTTCTCAGCGCACCCACCAAGGCGCTCAATCTCGTTGGCGATAACGACCTCCGCGATCTGCGCATCGCTCTTGGAGCGTAGGTCAGCGCCATATTGCTTACCCATAGTCACGCGCAAATCAATTTGCGGCTGGAGATGCCGATATAGGATCGATGTCATCTCAAGGTCGTTGCGGCAATATTCGCGCAGCAAGGCGCGTTGCTCTGCATCGATGCTGGCCTCAGGATCAATCGGCAAGTCCTGCATCTTTGGGGCGTGCAGCCGACCACCGTAAATCTTCAGCGATGCCTGACCAATAGCCAGTTCGATCAGGTCGATGTGGTCCCAGTTGCGCGGCACTTTTATACCAAGCTGCCAGTGGCGCTTGCCTTCGACAATGATTTTGTCGGAAATGTCCTTGATCTGCTGGTTCGACTTACCGCTAACAGCAGCGGCGATGATCGGAAGGTCATAGCCAATCGAATTAAACCCGATAGTTGTGTCACGGGTCATCATTGTGCGGATGCCGTCAATGTCGATGTGGCCCGGATATATCTCGAATGTCTCGATAAGCGACCTGTCTGGTGAAGCGCCAAGGTGCATACCCATCAGCAGGAAATAGTCTTTATAAACTTCAGTATCTATAATTATCATGGAGGGGTGGCCTCTCAAAAAGTTACCCCTGCGACCATGAGCCGCAGGGGTTTTTTACTTAGAATGTTTCGTCATCTACATCGTCGAAATCATCAACGCTTGCTGACGAGCCGCCGGAGGAGAACGCCTCGCCATCAGCAGCAAACTGAACGCCAAGGAGGGTGGCGTTGATGCGCTTGCCGTAGTTGTTGTTCTGCGTCCACAGGTCAATGATTGCATTGACATAGCAGCCGCTGTACACCACGCCGTCTTCCTCAGTCAGAGGCGACTTGTCCTTGTTCAGAACAAGTGGGCGCTTCTTCGTGCTGGCCTTCAGCGTCATGTGACCCGCATAACCTTCATATTCGGTCTCATCGCCATCGCGCAAGCACAGCTTTTCAGCTGGAACTCGTGCGCCCTTTAGGTCGGCAATGATCTTGGATTTGATGGCAGCATCGATTTCTTTAATGATCGAAGCGTGCTTGACCTTATCGAGAAGGAAGGTGGCCTCATATTTTGTGTCCACGCCATCAAACTGGGCCTTTTGGAACAGCGATGGGAAAGACAGGCGTACATTATTCAACTTGATAGACATATAGATTTCCTTTTAGGTTTTTGGTTTTACGTTTTAAGCCATTTGGCCGATTGAGGTTATACTAACTTTCACGGGATGCAACCTCAAAAATCATCAGCCGTGATATTGACGGCAGGGCGCGGGTCATCCGACTTCGCCAGTGTGGGTCGGCCTTGGGGCTTCACCACAAACTTAGCGATCTCGGCGGCACGCTTCTTGCCAACAATCTTCTCCGCTTGGGCAGGGCTTACCAGCTTTTTGGTGTAGGCTTCTTCTCCAAGCAATTCAAAAATATCCTGTTCTACGGTTGGCTCGTCGGACCACTGGCGGTTGGACTTACCAGCCACCAGTTTGTAGCCTTCAAACGGAATCCCCTCATTCAGACGATCCACGACAACATCTTCGACAGCATCCAGCCAAGAGACAATCAGCTTCTTTGCCGACAGCGCCTTACCCAGTTGCTCGTCAGTCAGGCGGTTGACTGGGGTGAGTTCCTCAACTGCATCAAATTGGTTCATAATCACATCACTTGTAAAAGCGGCAAGGGCTGTGCAAGTGGCCTTGGCTTTGCACCACTGGCACTGCTTCTCGCCGGGATTAAACTCTGCGTTAGGTAGACCGCACATCAACGCCCTTGACTTTGCGTATTCGCCCCATTCGAGCAACTGGTCGATGCCGATCACCCAGTCCTCGAAAATCTCAGGGTTGCATCGCGGCTGGACGATGGTGATGACAATCTCTTCTATATCGACAATGCCAGCACACTGGGTGTAAGCCCCAAGAGCGTAGAGCATGCCTTGGCTGTTATCGACAGGCGACACTTGCACGCCCTGACCATATTTCAGATCGATAACGTGCATGGTGTTGCCGCTGATAATCAGAGCGTCACAAGTGCCGAAGCCCTCTGGAACCCAGTCGCTAAAATCAACGCGCACCTCATAGGCAACATAAGCCTTTGGCGGTGTGTGATAGCGCACATAGTTAATGTACTCCTGCACATGGTCCGCCATCTCCTGCGTGATCTCAGCATTGGTCTCAGGCATGACCTTACCGACCCATTCGTCAGCGTCGGTATTGCTCTTTAAGGCAACTTCTGCCAACTCATGCGCCACCGTGCCCTCAAAGGCGTGCGGCGATGACTTGTCTGCTATGTTGCGCTCGGCCTCAACCGACGCAGGGCAAGCAAGCCAACGGTGTGAGCCACTGGCGCTGAGTTTGGCATGTGCTGTCATAATTTGACCTTCTTCAACGAGTGAACAACGGTTGTGTGGTCTCTGTTCATTATGCGACCAATCTCAGTGGTTGAGTAACCCTTCTCACGAAGCATCACCATGCATTTGCGACGAACATTGACCAAAGGCATTACACGCGATGGTCCAAGTATGTCGTAAATTGTATAGCCATGCTCTTCAGCGATATCGGCAACATCATTAAGGTTTTTCTGACGCGGTGTTATCACGCGAGCTCCTCTAGCTTGGAGGCAAACTCCTCTAGGCTCTCGGCTGGGATGTCCTTGACCAGTTTGCCGCCGTAGCTGGCAATGATGGTCTTGATCTTGGGGCTGTTGCCTTTATCAGCACGCGTCAGTTCAAGGCAACGGGTCTGAAGCGAGTCAACCGTAACCGTTGGTGCGGCTGGCTTTGGCGCTGGCTTCTCAGCCTTCGGCTTTTCGGCTGGGGTTGAGGCCGCTGATGTCGCCTTGTCAAAGTCGAACGTCAGTTGCGCTGTGTCCAGTGTTTTGATCAAACGCTCGATGGCGGAAGTCAGCTTATCAATTTTAGTTTCCAACATTTTTCATTTTCCCTTTTGCTTATTTGGTTTGGACGCTATATGACGATGTGCAACGATACGCAACAGGAAAATTGCAAATGAAGAAAATGCTCACCTCATCACAGATTGCCTTGCAGATCGGTGTGACAAAGAATACCGTTATCAAGATGGCTAAGGCCGGACAGATACCTTCGATCCGAATCGGCTCAGGCCATTATCGCTTCGACATTGACGATGTGAAACTAGCTTTAAATACAGGAGGCGTTGACAAGTGAAATACACCATAGCCGTCGGGACTGAACTCGGCACAGTGCAAAATAAGTCGTTTGAGTGGTATAAGATTGTTGAGCGCCTGAGCCACCATGAGGTCGCCATGACCAAGGGCGGACGTTATTTCGTCGGGGGTGAGTACAGCAGCAGCGAACGCAAAGAGGCCAATCTCCTCAACCGTTCGCTCCTGACCTTGGACATTGACAATGTGGTCGGCATGACCGTCGCTGAACTGGAACTGATGCTTGTGATGAGCATCGACTGCGCCTTCGTCGCCTACTCGACCTTCAGCCACACGCCTGAGCATCCTAAGATTAGGGTTGTTGTGCCACTGTCACGGCCCGTCAGCCCTGACGAGTATCGTGAGGTGTCCCGCGACTTCACGGCCCTGCTGCCGGAGTTGACGTTCGATCCATGCTCGTTCGTGCCAAATCAGTTGATGTACCTCCCAGCGTGCCCAGACCTGTCTATAGCATGGACCGTTGCGATGGGTCTTGAGCCGCATGAAGTGCCAGACGTCATCACCGTGCCAGTGCGTGACGATAACGATGACTTTGAACGCGCTGTCCTCGCCCAGCCGCTTGACATCAGCGATGATGAGGTAGACGCCTACCTCGACGCTTACCCGGCGCAGTCCCTCGAATATGATGAATGGATCAAGGTTGGTGCGGCCCTGCATCATCAGTTCCAAGGTGATTCAGTCACAGGCTTCAAGCGTTGGCTCGACTGGTCCGCCAAGTCCGACAAGCACGACCCCGCTCAGATGCAAGTCAAGTGGCGCTCGTTCGGCAAGTCCACCCGCGTTGTGACCTTCGCCTCCGTCATCCATCTGGCCCGTGCCAGTGGCGCAGAGATCGAGCGGCCTTCCTCTGTGGCTGTCGCTGTTGAGCAGTCGGCCTTTGAGCGTCTGCTTGAGGTGGCCTCAAACGTCGATGACATGGCTGAATATGATGATTTCAAGTCGCGCATCCAGAACATCTCTCTCGCCGTTCTGCCCTTGGACAAACGCTCCCTGCTGGCCCAAGAGGTCTATGATGCATGGGGTAAAGAGCGTGGGCTTACGAAAACGGACATCAAGTCGCAACTCAAGCCATCCTCAAAGGTTAAAATTGACAAGGTTGAGAAGCCAGATTGGTTAGAACCGTGGGTCTATATCGAGTCCACGGGCGAATATTATAACTGCGATCTGCACTACGGCATCAAGCGTGAGGCGTTCAACACCAAGTTCGGTCACTCTATGGCGCTGGCTTTCGGTGATGATGCTGTGCTGCCGTCTGTGTTTGCAGCCAATCACTGTGACATCGAGACCGTCGTTGACACAATGTTCTGGCCGGGGGCTGGTCGCTTCTTCGAGCATGAGGGCAAGCGGTTCATCAACACTTACCGTGAGACAGGTATCGCGCCTTGCGAGACATTGGACGAGGACGGTCAATCGGTTATCGACCTGTTCATGGGTCATGTGCGCTTCATGGTTGAGAATGAGGACGAACAGCGGCTGCTGGTGGACTATCTGGCGTGGATCATTCAGCATCCCGGCCAAAAGATTAACTGGGCGCTGCTCATTCAAGGGGCGCAGGGCGTTGGTAAATCATACTTTGCCGTTGTGATGCAGAACCTGTTGGGGCTGATGACCCGCAACGTAGAGCCGATGGCGTTGAGCGGACGGTTCACAGCATGGGCGCATGGGGCGTTGCTGGCGGTCATCGAAGAAATCCGCATCTCAGGCGAGAACCGCTTTGAACTTATCGACAGGCTGAAGCCCTTTGTATCGAACAATGTGGTCCAGATCGAGGAGAAGGGCCGCGATCAGCGCACTGTGCCAAACTTCCAGACGTATCTGCTCTTGACCAACCATAAGGACGCGCTGCCCGTAAACGAGAACGATAGGCGCTATGCTCCGATCTTTTCACGGGTGCAGTCCGAAGAGCAGTTGTTTGAGGAGTTGGGTGGTCGGCTGGGGGCTGATGCCTATTTCACCAAGCTGTTCGACGAGAGCGAACGCCGGGCAGACGCCCTGTCATTCTTCCTACGCAATTGGAAGATCAGCGCAGGGTTCTCAGCCAAGGGGCGTGCGCCGCACACCTCTGCGCGTGAGGAAATGATTGCCCTTGGCGTTTCGCCCGACAGGTCGCTTATCGAGGACGCCATCGACCTGATGCGGTGCGATGTGATCAATGACAAGGTTCTGGATGTCACATGGCTCAATAAGCTGTGCGAGGCCGAAGGGACTATGCTGCCGAAGACGAGGGCCATAAGCGCCATACTTTTGGAAATGGGCTATAAGCAGATAGAGGGGCGGCGGATGAAAATCAGCAAGACAAATGGCCTTCATTATGTCTGGTTTAAGGGTGATGAAAAGGGCGTCAAAAACATCGTTCGTGAGTTCCACGGAGGGTGATTTTCGAGGTGCGCAATGGGTTTTTGTATTGCGCACCTTTTGATTTTGGAGGTGCGCAATAAGGCATTTTAAAAACATTGCGCACCTTTATTGCGCACCTGCCTTAAACCCTTGTTTTTACTACTATATATCTATATATTATATAAAAAGTGTGCAATATATAGATATATAAGTCGTATAGAGATACATATATATTTTAACGTAAAAGGTAGGGTTACAGGGGTATACA
>Ga0315909_10005022_pt1 | contig 15347 bp, 19 predicted proteins | sample LakEriMetagenome_11_FD_203527 | JGI IMG/M metagenome (GOLD analysis project Ga0315909, IMG submission 203527) | Freshwater fungal communities from buoy surface, Lake Erie, Ohio, United States - Buoy 2 MA125 | ecosystem: Environmental > Aquatic > Freshwater > Lake | place: USA: Lake Erie, Ohio...
GAGGAGGTATCGGAGGCGTCCGACGTTCCCGGCTCCGACTGGCTTCCGCTGAAGCCCGCCCAGATACGCTCGGCTTCCTGCCGCGCGAGTCCCCGCTCCTCAAAGGAAGCCTTGGCGTACTTCTCCAGCGTGTCCTCGAAGGTGCTCGCCTCCTTCGACACGCCAAAGCCGCGCTTGTAGAGCGCGTAGCCGACAAGGAGTTTGTTGGTGCCGAAATCATTCCCGTTGGCCCACACGATGTCGTAGTTGCTCAAGCCCGGGGCATACGTCTCAACGACCACGACGCTGTTTTTCGGAAGACCGCCGCTCGCGTCCAGCTTCACGCCGCGACTGCGCCACGCCTCGCGGGTAGCCTCGTTGCTGAAGGCAAAGCCGTTCGGCAGCACGATGGGGTAGAAGTTCCATCCGCCCAGTTCGCCGTAGGCACGGCGCGGGTTGCTTGCGTAGGCAGGGTGCGTGAACATGGGTCAGCCTCGACGGTAGTTCTGGAAGATGGTGTAGCCGACGTAGACGGTCGGCACGGACACGGCTGCGACGGTGGCCCAGAGCCACGGGTCGCGCCAGTCGATGCCCTTGGCATCGGCGGGCAGTACACGGCCCTTGTAGCCGAGCTTGCGGTAGGTCGCCTCGTCCACAACGCTGGTGACCTCGAGGCCGTTCCGCTGCTGAAAGTCCGCGACCGCCACCCCGAGCTTCTGGTCGAAGCGGTCGGGGTAGGACTGGTCGGCGTCAATGAGGCCCAGCGCGGCGGCGACCCACGACACGGCTCCGTTGCTATTCACGTCGTCTGCGCCGAGGCGCATGACGCGGAACGGGCCTACATCGGCACCGGAGTAGTGAGAGGGGATGAAGCTCACGCGGCCACCTTGCGTGACCGAGGGAGCAGAACCTTGACGTAGACGACGCCCACCACCCCGAGAACGCCCGCGACAACGGCAAGCCTCTTCCACGGGATGTTCCTCGGACCCATATCCGTGTCCGGCTCCGGAGCGACATTCCCCACGATGTCAGCGAGCAGAGAATCGTCGGCGGCACGTTCCTTGTTGCGCTGCTCGACCAACTTCTCCGCGATGGTAGGCATCCCCTCATGGCGAGCCCACTCGTCATAGTCTACCCAACGACCGCCGGGAGTGTCCGCAGAGACAATCTTCCACTTGTCGTTGATGTAGACCTTCGACCCGGAGGTCGTCGCCTTGAGGTCTTCCTCCTCAAAGCCGCCCCACAGATAGTCAAGCCATCCCGCAGCGCTAGGCGACTGCGCCTCCGCTGCGACGTTGGTCGCGATGCCGTAGTGGGACGGTTGGAAGCGCACGGGCTACTGCCGATTCTTCAGCGCCCAAGCGACCACGAGGACGCCCACGCCCACGAGAGGCCACTTGTACTTGACGAGGAAGCTCTCCTCGGCGCTGGGCACGGTGGTGGACACCGTGGTGGCATCGCTGGGCGCGGCCTCGGTGGTCGGCTGGGCGGTCGCCGCGTCCGTAGTTGCCGCGTCCACGACGGCCTGCGCCTCACTAGCGAGCGCCGTCTCGCTCATGCGAATGACCTCCGCGTCGGAAGCCTGCGGAAGTGCATCGGTCGCCTCGGGGACGTACTCGCCGGTCGCCTCTTCCGTGACGCGCATCTGCCCGCCACCGCTGCCGCTGCTCGCGGAGGTGTCGGTGGAGGTGGAGGCAGACCCGCCGCCGGCACCGATAGCGGTGTCGGAAGCCGAAATGACCGTCGAACCATCCGTAGAACCCGCGACCGTGTCCGCACCGGAGGGAAGGAAGGTGTCCCCGCCGCCCTCCACCACGGCTACCGCAACGTCTTGCGTCGTGACCACATCGCCCGTGGTGCTACCCGTGGTCTGGACGACCACCTCGGTGCGGAGGTTGGCGACGGCGAGCGCGTTCAGGAAATCCTCAAAGGTCACCACAAACGTGGGGCTGGTCACGGTGACGCGGCCCGAGGGAATCATGCCTGTCACGCCGGGGTCAAAGTAGGCGATGACAGGCTCAGGCTTGTACCGCGCCATAGGGTCATCGCTCCCACCAACCGTCTTCATGCCAATCTCGTAGGTACGCCCGTTCTTCGCGGAGGTGACCTTCTTCCCGACATAGCGAGAAAGCTCGTTGCGGCGCTGGTTTGCCACGGCGTAAGATACAGTAGGAGCCGTCATGCCCGCTGCCGCACTCACGGCTGCAGCCTGCTTCTCTGCCTTACGCAGAGCGGCGAGAGCCTCGGCCTTAGCCTTCGCCTCTGCCTTCCGCTTCTCCTCCTCGGCCTTGCGCTGGGCCGCGAGGGCGTCTTGCAGCGCCTTCCCGCCACCCGCCTGCGCGGCCTTCTTGACGGCTGCGGCGGCGGCTGCGGCCTTACGCTGCGCGAGCATCTTGTCGTTCAGCGCCCGCTTCTCGGCGGCGGTCTTAGCCGTCTTGACCTCGGCCTCGGTGGCCTTGGCGTCGGCGTTGCTCTTGGCGGCGAGCTTGTTCGCCACGTTCGCCACGCCCGCCGTGTTCGTCTTCCCGCCTCCGGGGGCAGCAGCGCGACCGCCCGAAGCGCCGGGGCGACCGCCCGCAGCACCGGAGCGACCACCCGCAGCACCGGAGCGACCACCCGCAGCACCGCCAGCTTGTGCTCCCGGCGCACGGCCCTCAAAAATGTCCTTCACGGCCTTCGCCGCCGTAGACCAGCGCCCGTCCGTCGTCTTGTAGACGGTGGGGACCGGACGCTGACGGCCCGTGGCCTGCGAGAGCGTGATGGTTCCGTCACCCGCAACCGCAGCGAAGTAGTACTTGCCGCCAGCGCGGACCTCCGCACGCTTGCCGAGGTAGGCGCGAACCTGCTGAAGGTTGGGCGCGTCCGCGCCGTAGTTGATGTACATCGTAAGCTCCTAGCGGTTGCGGGTGAGGTGCCACGCGAGGGCAGCACCACCCAAGAGGACGGTGACGAGGATGGGGGTCTTGTACTTGGTGAGGAAGCCCTCGCTCGAGGACGGCGCAAGGTCGCCGCTCACCATCTGAGGCTTCTGAAGGCGTCCGGGCTCTTGCTCGCCCGGCGTAAACACGTCTCGCGTGATTTCGTCCTTCTTGTTGCGCTCCGCAGCGGCCAACGCCTCAATGCGCTCGGCCTCGGCCTTCGCGAGGTCGGCCTTAGCCTGCTCCGCGCCGGCCTTCGCTGCCTCCGCAGCCGCCATCGACTGAAGCTCTTCGTACTTGCGACGAGCGGCCTCCGCGTCGGCGGCAGATACGGTGCCATTCGCCACACCCGCCGCAGCCCGGTCAGCCGCAGCCTTCGCTGCGTCTGCCGCCGCCTGCGCGCCCTGCGCCTTGGCGTTGGCGTCCGCGACGGCAGCGTCCTGCGCGGCCTTCGCCTCAGCAGCGCGCTTCGCCTCGTCCTCGGCCTGCTTCACGGCAAGGCCCGATTGAGCAACCGCGACTTGCGCCGTGGCCGCGTCGGCGCTCTCGCGTGCCTCCCCTGCGCTGCGCTCTGCCGCGACCGATGCCGCGTCGGCGCGCTCCTTCTCCACGACGGCGAGGCCCCCGGCACGGGAAACGAGGCTCGTGACCTCCTGCGCGAGGCGCAGGGCCAAGTCCGACTGAGCACGGGCATCCTTCGCCGCCGCATCAGCGGCAGCGGCGTACTGCTGCGTTGCCGCCACATCCGATACCAGCGCAGCACCCTCCGCACCCTGTCGGGCACTCAAGGCCGCAGTTGCGAAGTCACGAGTTTTGTCGAAGGCACCCTCAGTCTCGGTGGCCTTGTTCTTAGCGGTCAGCGCGTTGTTCTGCTGCTCAATGGTCAACTGCTCGGCGGTGCGAGCCGTTTCCACGAAGGTCTTGCGCGCGTTCTCCCAGTTCGCCTTGGCAGACGAGAGAGTCTGCGGGTTCGCGGCCTTCTTGGTGTCCCAAGGAGTGCGTGCGGACTTGATTGCGTTCTTGTTGGCGTCGGTGAAGAACTTCTTCAGCATGCGCCACGAAACGTAGGACTTGGTCACCTTGTCCCGGTCGCCGTTGCTGACGAAATCGTTGTCGAACGTCGTTCCGGTGTTGATGGCGTACTTGGAAATAGCGGCGTAGGTCACCCTATCCCCCGCGTTCACGACCCCCGTAGCGACAAGGCCCGCCACGACGGCATCGATGGCGGGGCTACCCGTCTTGGTATAGAGAGGACTCCCTCCGACATCGCCGGGAAGCGAGGGATTCTTGACGTAGGCCCACCACTTCGTCCCCCAGTTGCCTTGTGCATCTGACCATTCCGACTGGGGGTCATTGATGATGTAGCCGCGCATCGCTGCCATGAACGAATCGAGCTTTGCTCCGCTTCGCAAATCCCAAGGAGTGGTCCCCTTGGAGGTGCTCGTGAACAACGTCTTCATCATGGGGTCGCGAATGTCGCGCAAGATGGCGTCGATGAGGGGCTGGGACGGGCTACGCTTGGAGCCCGACACCTTCCGGAACGCCTGATTGAGCATGCCCTTCTCGATGAGGGCGTTCTTGTAGGCACGGAGTGCCTCGGCCTCGGGGCCTGTAGCCATTCCAGCCGCAACGCCGCTCGTCAACACCGGGAACGGGGGCATCCCAGCAAGGAGTGCTTGTTCCGCGCTCGTCGCCGCACGGGAGGCGGCGGTGTAGGCATCATCCCACCCCTTCTTCTCCGTCTGCGATTGCGTGCTGAAGTTGGAGCCAGCGGCGGTCTTTGCAGCGTTCCAGTAGTCACGCCAGAACTGCTTCTCTCCGAGGAGGACGTAAGCATCCTCAAACGCCTTGATGGTCGCCGCGCTCGCGGTAGCCGCCGCCTTCTTGGTGGCGGGCTTGTCCGCGATTCCCGTGCCCGTCTTGGCGCTTGCGGAGGCACCCGTGCCGGTCACGCTTGGCGTAGCCTTGAGCCCGGTCACCTTGATGTTCTTGAGGTTGACTGCGCCCACCTTCGGGGCGACACCGTAGCCGCCCGCTCCCGCGTAGGCCGGATGTACGAAGCCCGACGCACGACGCGCCGCACGCGACGGGCCAGCGTAGCCGCCGCCCGCGCCCACAGGCTGCGTGAAGAAGAAGCCGCCGTCCGCGTAGCCGCCGCCCGCACCCACGGGCTGCGTGAAGTAGAAGCCGCCGTCCCCGTAGGAAGACGAGGAATCACCCGAGGGCTGGAAGGTGCGGTCGTGGGAAGGATGCTTCGCCATGAGGTACGCTCGCGGAGAGGAAGTAAAGGTCTAGTTGCGCGTCAGGAAATAGCCACCGACGCCGAGGCCCGCGAGGAGCACCGTGCCGCCGATGACGAGCGGCCACACCGAGGGCTCCTCGGGAGGCTTGAAGCTGCCCGCAATCATCTGGGCCTTCGCCGTCTCAGTCTGGAGGCGAGCCTCCGCGAGCTTGTCCTTCCGGGCGCGAGCGGCCTCGCGGTCCTTCTGGTACTCGGTGGCAAAGAAGCCAACCGCCTGCGTACCGATGCCACCCACCAGCTTGCCCACCTCGCCCCAGAGGGAGGAGGTTCCGGCCACGCCCGTAGCACCCGTGACGGCGGTCGGTGCGGTCGCCGCATCGGGGGCGCCCGAGGGCTCGGCATCGCCGTACTGGGACGGCGCAAACGTGAGGTTGCGTCCGGTCATGGTAGGGTAGAAGCGCGTCGTGGTGAACGCCTCGTAGCGGGGGCTATTCATGCGTCCCATCACGCCTCCTTCTTCTTGGACTTGTCATCGTCGTCATCATCCGAGACGGCCTTCACGATGAGGATAACGGCCCCGATGCCGAGCAGCGCACCGCCCGCCCAGAGGGCATAGGTGAGCGCCTTGCTCTCCTCGGGGGGCTTGTTGGCGGCGTCGAGGGCAATCTTCTGACGCTCAAACTCGCGCTTCTGCTCGACCGTATCGAAGATGCCCTCGCGCGCCCCGCCGATGAACTCCTTGAGGCCACCGAGGAGACTATCTGCCTCCTTCTTGACGGCCTTCTCCGCTTCCTTGGACGCGGCTTCAGCCTTCTCGCGCTCGGTAGCGGGAGCGGATGATGACGACGATGACGGGGTCGCGGCGGCGGGTGCAGAGACGTTGAAGAGGTACGCCCAAGTGAAGAGCCGCACCGTTCCATCGCTCACGGCACCCGCGCTCGCGCGCGAGTTGGCCGTCTCCACCGCTGCCTTCGTCTTGTCCCCGAAGGTGCCGTAGCCCCCCTTGAGGTCGGCGGCAGACATGATGCCCTTGGCGACGAGCGCGTCCTGAAGCTCCTTCACCTTCGCGGTGTTGCTGCTGCCCTTCGACAGTTCCGGATAGGACTTGAGGTCATCGTAGGACGGACCGGCATAGCCGAACGCACCGTAGGAAGGAACCTCACCGAACGCGAACCCGGCGTACTCCATCGGGGCATCCAGCGGAGCTTGCGCGGGCTGCGTTTCCGCCACCGCGCCGAACTCGGGCAGTCCTGCACTCGCCGGCGCGTGCCGACGATGCAGGTCTTGAAAGCGGACGACCTCCACGGGGGAACCGTCACCCAGCGCAGGGCCAGAGAATCCTGCCAGCCCGCCGTATCCATCCGTGTTCACGCCCACGAGCACTCCTGTACCACGGGTCGGACTTTACCGAGCCACGGTCTTCCCGTCGATGCGCGGGGGGAAGATGGAGTGCTACACGCGGGACGCCCGCTCTTTCGGGCCAGCCCGGCCCGCGCAAGCGCGGGTCGGCGCGGCCTAGTTCAAGCCCCCCACCAAGAACGGGCTACACGCGGGACGCCCGCTCCTTCGGGCCAGCCCGGCCCGCGTCACACATCGTCGGGGTCGAGCCTCGCTAGACGGATGATGGCGGGGTCGAGGCCCGTGTTGAGGTCGGCGGGGTCGCCCGCGACCACCCTCTCGTAATCCCGCTCGAGGATGCGGAGAGGTGGAGCCTCGCCTTCCTCCGCGAGGTATTCGGGGTCGGCCTCGAGGTCGAGATGGTGCTCGTACCGTGCGGACTGCTTGGCGATGTCGAGGTTGACCTGCGCCTCCACGCACTCGTCATGGAGGTCGAGCAGCACGCGGACCATGTGGTGCTGGCCCGTGTTCAGGAGGTACGCCGCCTCGCCCACGATGCCGGGAATGGCCCCCGTCGCCGCGTCAGCGTCGAAGCGCATCTTCGCGACCCGCACGACAAGCTCGCGCAGCCGCTCAAGCGCCGCCTCCGCTTCCTCGGTTGCCTTCTTGAGGGGGAGGCTCATCAGTCCAGATACCCGCACATGAGGGCCGCAGCGCCGTACATCCACTCCAGCGCGCGACTGGGCGTGCCCTTGTCCACCGTTTCGTATGCGGCCTTGAACAACTGGGTGACGGTGGTTTCCCGCGCCTCCGCGTAGGACACGTCGGAGCCTCGTCGGGTCTGCCCGCGCTGCTCCTCGTCCATCTTTGAGACGAGGTTCGCCGCGCACTCGAGGACCTTCAGCAAGCGGGGGTCGCGGTCTTGCGCCGCACGCCAGCCCACATCCGCGAACCGCTGCTTGCGGAAGTGCTGGGCCTCCATCGCCTTGCGGTAGGCCCACTCCACGCGCCCCGGCGTGACGAACTCCTCGACCTCGACGTACCCGTTACCCATCGGTGCTGCTCCCGCCCCGACGAGTAACTCCGCTGCGACGAACGTCAAACGCTCCTCGGGAACTACGCTTCTCGTGGGCCTAGCGCGGCAGGTAGTACTGGCGAGGGGGAGCCGTACTGCGGGGAACCCTGTAGGCAGGCGGTGGGGAGAAACCCCCCGCCGCAACATGCACAAGCCCGATGAAGAGGAAGCAGAGCCCTATGCCGACGTACCGCTGGGTATCGGTCAGGCCATCCGGCTTCTTTTCCACATCCTCGACACCGAATCCGCGCGGGCGAGAGGGTACGAAGGACGGCTTGCCGTAGGAGGAGGTTAGGGCGGTGCAGCCGCATCCGGCGTAGTTGCTCGCGGACATGGTCAGCGGCTCCGAGTGCGTGGGTTGCTCACCCGCGTGGGCGTCAGCCTCTTGATGGCCTTCAGCAGCTTGCGGTAGTGGTCGCGGTCTTGGCGGTTCCGCTCCTTGTGCTCGCGGATGCGGTCGGTCTTCAACTCGTACTCCGCGTCCTCGAGGCGGCTCTCCGCAGCTTCGGTGGCAACCTCGATGTCCGACACGCTCAAGGGCATGCCGCTCTTGAGAATCTCCGCGAGAGCGTCCAGTTCCCGACCCCCGCCGATTTCGGCGGTCACGAGAAGGTGCAGCACCTCGCCTTGCACCTCCGCTTGGTCGGCCTTGCGAGGATTCTGCCGCTCGGGGTAGCCCGAGCGCGCCGCCTCTAGACCCTCCAAGTCTTGCTGCGCGGCCTCCTTCGCCTTAGTCAGCGTGCTTCGGCTACCCATCGGGTACGGGGGCATGCCCTTTGTCTCCCGGTCGATGTGGAAGACGCTGGAACCATCGCGGGGGTGCTGGTAGATGATGTAGGTGTGCTTCCCGTGGGTTGCCACATGGTCGCGGTCCACGCCGAAGGACGGCTTCTCGTCATGCCAGACGAGCATCGGTGCGTCCGAGTAGTTGCGGCGCATCGGCGGGTTGCGCCGCCGGGAGCCGCGAATCGTGGCCGCGAACTCCTTCTGCGCGTTGTACGGCTTCGACAGGTCGATGCGCTGCACGCGGAACGTGTGCCAGCCCTCCTTCGCCGCGAGCTTCTTGACCCGCTCGATGTCCTCCATCGTGCGGCCCTGCGTATAGATGGGCTGCTCGTAGAGGGCGTCGGTCTGGCCCGCCGGACGCGCCCAGAGAACCATCTCTGCCTCGGCGGCGGGATTGCGGCGACGGGGATTGCTCTTCGCACCCTTCGCACGCCACGCATCGTTCAGCGCGAGCACGGCGCGCTTCGCTTCTGCCTCAGTCCTATAGCGGGTGCCCGTCTCGACATGGTTCTCGAGGAGGACGAAGCCCGCGCCCTTGCGGACGTAGAAGTAGGGAGACTTGTGCTGACGAACGCGGCTGGACATGGAGGGATTCCCCTTGGGATTCAGCGGGACTTGAGGAAGCGGTAGACGCCGTAGCCGACGCCAAACAGGGCCAGCACGCCGGCGACACTATCCCCTGAGAGGGTCTTCTTGGTGCCGGGGATGGTGATGCTCGGGAGCATACCGTAGGAGTTGACGCGCATGGTGTCCTCGAGAGGGGGGTCTAGCGGTGCTTCTTGAAGAGAAAGGGCCGGATGGTTTCCAGCATCAGGTCGGTGCCGACTGCCACCAGCGTTCCGACCACCACCGCCGCCCCGATGGACTTCCAGTTGAGGCCAAGGAAGCCCGTTTCGTCAACGTGCCGTCCTCCCACATCGCTGCTCTCCGCAGCGGCGGCACCGCCCGCCGCCGCGCCTGAACTCGCCGTGCCGTAGCGCATGAGCGTCATGGGGCTTGAGGGTTGGAACTGGCTCAACGCTGCCTCCGATACGGCGAGGGCTCCTCGCTCGGGATGAAGCTCGCGAGGGAGGGGCCGAAGGCCACGAGGCAGAGCGCGCCGACGAACAGGGCCACCGGGAGCGGCATACCCAGCACCTTCGTGCCCCCGCTGGAGCCGTCCTGCGTCGGGTCGCCGTAGGCTCCGCGCAACTCGGGGAGCATGGAGGCGTCGTTGTCCACCACGTCCCACCCAAGGGGCACCTGAAGCGTCGGCTCCGCAAAGTACCAGACGGGCTGGCCGTAGGGACGGTCGCCCACCTGAAGGTAGATATGCGCCCAGTTGACGCCGCTCGGGTAGTGCTTGTCGCCCTGAATGTAGCGGACCTTCCGGCCCTTCTTGTCCACGCCGCTGATGACCAGCCGCGCCGGGAGCCGGATGGAGCGTGCCAGCGCGTAGACGAGAATCGCCATGTCATCGCAGTCCCCGTACTTCACCTTGAGGGTGTAGAACGGGTCCTGTAGGCGCTCATCCGGCTCATTAACGTAAAAGCAGTTGGCCGGGTTCTGAACCCACTTGAGAATGGCCGCAGCTTGGCCCTTGTAGTCCCGAGGCTTGACCCCAGCCTCTCGGAGGATGTTCACCGCGACCGTCGCCATGCGCGGGTCACGTCCCGCGTTCTCGGCAATCTTGGAGATGACATCCATCTTCTTGGGGTCTTGGTAGTGGTCGAACGACGGCATGTCGAACACCTTGGGGGCGTCAACGGGCAGCGGGGTCACGGGCGTGCCGAGGGTAGTCGTCCAGTCCATGCCGCCACCCTAGCGTCGAGGCCGCACGGGGGCGAGGCGGGGGCGAGGGAAGGAGTGCTACACGCGCACCCGGCCCGCCCGGCCCGCGCAAGCGCGGGTCGGTACGGCCCCGTTCAAGTCTCCCACCAAGAACGGGCTACACGCGAATCGGGCCAGCCCAGCCCGCGCAAGCGCGGGCTACACGCGGAGCCGCCTTGACGCATCTTCCGTGCAGTACTAGCCCCCGCTCGGAGGCTACCCCCATGTTCGTCCTCGTTTCTCTCCTCGCTTGCTCGCCGCAGCCGACTCCGACCCCCGTTCCTCCCCCGCCGCCCGCCGGCGAGTGGATGCAGCTTGCGCCCCCTCCCGGCTCGCCGGGCGGCACCCTCTGCTGGGCATGGAAGGGCGTGGACCCCCTCTGCCGCTGGGGCGAGGCTGGCCCCGTTCCGCCGCCGCCCATCCCCGAGCCTCCGAAGGCCGAGAGCGAGAAGGTGGAGGACGCGCCCCCCGCCGTCGAAGGCAAGCCCTAGCGGGGCCAGCGGAAGCGTTCCGCGAGCGCGGCGACCAGACTGCTGACCGCAGCGCGCGACCGCCGATGACGCGCCTCCCGCTTGTCCGGAGGCGCGTCATTTCGGTAGTCGATGCCGTCACCGTGCGTATCGGGACATGCGCCGAAGTCCGGCTCGTCCGCGATGTGGCGCAAGCACTCGGGGTGCCTACACCAACCGTCCGCACGGTAGACATGCCCGGCGCTCACGCCTTCTTCTTGCCCTTGAAGACGAGGTTCCAGCAAACCTCGATGATGACGCTGACGACGGCATCACGGATGGGCTCCTCAAGCCACGACGGAAGCTGCTTCAGGTCGAGCTTCTTGGCGGCGTCCTTCACCCGGCTCTTGACGAACTCGCGCTTCTTCGCGCCCTCGGCTCCGGTGAACTGCTGCTCCGCGAGGTCCATCGCGGTCTTGACGGCCTCCACCAACTCCGGAGGGAGGGGCGGCAGGTCGAACTTTGCCTTTCCGAACATGGGCTACTCCTTGTCGTCTTCAGTATCGTCCTCGTCGTCAGCCTTGAACCCATCGTTGGAGAGGCCAAAGCGGTCGCGAAGCTCAAGATACTCGGTGGCGAGCGCGGCGTCCGTTTCGGGAGGGGCGACGAAGACCACCTCCTCGTCCAGCACCCACTCGTCGGTGTTGGCTTCCAGAGCCGCGAACTGGGCATCGACCTGCACCGCCACGAGGGGCCGCATCTGCTCGCGGGCTTCCTCCGGAATCTGCCCGAGCGTTACCTCCACCAGCGCGGCCTTGGCCTGCTGAATCTCGGTGAAACGGGCGTTGGGCAGACGACGCTGGAAGGTGACCTTCGTCCAGCCGACCGGGAGGTCGCCCGCACTATCCTCGGCCTCAACGAGGTCATCCTCGTCCGGCTCCACGCCCGACAGGGCGCACACATACTCACTCATGGTCGTAGTCCTCCGTCGCGGTGGCGAAAATGTTCTTGTACTCGTAGAGGTCCGCGAGGTCGGGGAACAGGATGCTCGCGACCTGCGTGATGTTCGCGGCCACATCGAGGACCAGCTTCTGCCGCCGCTCTTCCTCGGTGTGTCCGAATGAAAGCTCCAGCACGGCGGTTGCGTTCACGGCCCACGTCAGTCCGCCCGACGCCCTCACATAAGTGAGTACCGCGAAGGACTTGGAGCCGTTGGCGAGCACGCGCATGGCCTCGGCACGGTCCGGCTGCTCGGCGCCCTCATCGCCAAAGCCCTTCACCCAGAGCCGGACCAACTTGTCGAAAGCGGTGCGTCCCTTGTCGAGGAGCTTTGCGTCCACCTCGACCTTGGACGGAAGCGGCGTCTCCTCGCGGGCAGCGAGGTCGCGGTCATCGCCGCGTGCCACGTCGGCCCCCGTGGGGCGTTCATGTACGGCGAAGTTGATGACCTTGCGGGCCTCCTCGTTCTGCGCGTCTGCCGGGGCGGCATCGTCGCTCTCGGGGAGCACCTCATGCTCGACATGTACGGTGGCTCGACGCTTGTTGTTGAGCTTCTCCATCTTCACGAGGGTCTTGCAGAACGTCCCGAAGAGGCTCTCGACCATGCCGTAGAGCGCGATTTGCTCTTCGGGGGTTGTCTCGATGGTGTACTTCATGGCTGCGAATCTCCTTCATCGCCGTAGGGAAGGTCGGACGGAACGATGCTGCTGGCACGCATCGCCGCGCTGACGCGCTTGGTGAGTTCCTCGTCCGCGCCAGCTTCAAGCATGGCATCGCGGACGGTGGTGGCCTTGACGTAGTGGAAGATGCTGACCTCCGACATGATGGCGGTGCCGATAAGCTCCTCCCACCGCTCCTCTTCTGCCGCAGACACCTTCTTCACGAGCGCACGGAGGCCGACCCGCGCGGCCTTGATGGCCTTCAGGTTCATCCCGGCGGCACTTGCCCGCTCAGAGGTAGAGAGCGGGCGCGGAAGGGCGACTGCTTCCTCTTGCTGCGCGGGCGGCGCGGCGGGCGGCGCGGTCTGCTCGACGGCGGGAGCGACCATCTCCACCGGAACGCGCTCCTCGCGGGGAGAGGGCGCGAACTCTGGCGGGGGCGGCGGCAAGGTGCGCTGCACCGGGCGCTGCGCGGGCTGCGTCGGGGCGAACGCAGCGCGCGGGGGAGGCCCGCCCTGCGGGTACGCCGGCGGCGGGTAGGCACCGGGTGGCGGCTGGCGCGGGGATGGCGGGGGCGGTGCCGCAGCGTTCTTCGCGGCCATCGCCTTGGCGACCTCCCCGAGCGCACCGAGTGCCATCGGCAGCGCGGCCATCCATCCGGTTTCCTTCTTCCCGCCATCCTCGTCCTCGTCATCGCCGCCCTTGGCGGCTCCGAACATGCGCGGGAACACCTCCTCCGGAGGGATGCCGAACTGGGTGAACATTTTCATGGCGTTGCCGAGGGTGTCGCTGCTCTGGGCGTTCGACCGCGCCTCCAACTCCATCTTCGCCATCGACGCCATGCGCTCGGCGTGCTCGCGGTCGCGCAGGGCCTGCGCTTCCATCTCCTTGACGCGAAGCTCGTGTTGACGCTGACGCTCGGCCTCCCGCTCGCGGAGTTCCTCCTTCAGAAGAGCCTCGCGGCGTTCCTTCTCCTCGCGCTCGAGCCGCTCCTTGCGCTCGCGGTCTGCCTCGCGAAGGCGAAGTTCCTCGCGCTCGACGCGCTCCCGGCGCTCCATGAACTCGCGCTCCATCATCTCGCGGCGAAGGCGAGCCTCCTCGCGCTCTTTAGCCTCGCGGGCCTCGCGCTCCTCGCGCCGGGTGCGCTCCTCCGCGAACCATCGCTCACGGGCCTCCCGCTCGTCCCGCTCACGCTTGTCCTTACGCTCCAACTCCTCGCGCTCGCGAGCGACCCGAAGCTCAAGCTCCATCTTCTGCTGCTCAAAGCGGGCCTTCGCCTCCTCACGCGCCTCGCGCAGACGAAGTTCAGCCTCCTCGCGCTCGCGGAGCCGCTTGACCTCGGCCTCCTCGCGCTCCCGGCGCAGGCGAGCATCGTTCTCTTGACGCTCGCGCTCGGCCCGCTGCCGCTCTTGCTCAAGCCGGAACTCGTCTTGACGCCTACGCTCCTCTGCCATCTGCGCGGCCATCTGCTGGCTCTGCTGGAACTGGGTCGTGATGGTGGTGAGAACCAACTGGCTCTGCTCCTGCTGCATCTTCATGGCGCGCTCCTGTCGCGAAGCCTCGTCCCGCATGGCTCGCTCGGTGAGCGCCTGAACGCCTTGCGCGGCGTTGGACGCAAGGTCGATGCGCTCTTGCGCCCTCTGCTTTTCTTCCTCCCGGACGCGCTCGCGCTCCATCTCGAGGGCTTCCTCGAGGGCGCGGGAGCGGGCCTCCACCACCTCCAGCATCCGGTCCATCACATGGCCCATCTGCTCCGTACCGCCACCGCCAGCGGGAGCCTCCACCACAACCTGCGGGGTGCCCCCCGACCCGTGCTCCTCGCCGCGACCGAAGCGGCCTCCGCGTCCGTACATCCGCATCTCCTTTTCCTCTTCTTCAGCTTCGCGAAGAGCGCGCAGCGCGCCGTGATGCTCGCTGATGATGGTGGTGGATTCTTGGCCCAGTTCCTGCCCACGGATGTCGATGGGACGGAGACGGAACTGCGCCCTCGCCTCGCCTCGGCGGGGCATGGCCGAGAAGAACTGGCGAACGAAGTCCTCCTCCGTAGCCTCCGCGTCGATGGTGCCGAGGGACACGGGCACGCCGTTTTCCCATTTCCAGCACCTCAGTTGCACGCAAGTCGGGAACTGCGCCGCAGCCGAGTAGAGCTTCGGGGAGGTCGCACGGCCCAGCACATGGTCGGCCTCGTCGGAGAAGCCGCCGCGCCGCCCACGACCTCCGTAGCCCCCGCCAATCTTGGGACCGTTGCCGAGGTTGACGATGTCGGGATTGTTTACGTCTGACGCATCGTCCTCGTAGTCCTCTTCGTCGTCCTCGGGCTCGGTAGCGTCAAAGTCATCCTCCTCGTCACCGCGAATCACCGATGCCCCAGCGGGCTCGGAAGGGGGTTCGGGGAGCCTTCGACCAGTTCGCGCCATCGGGTACGTCCTCCTGCGCTCCGAGGCTATCCACGAAGTTGCGGAAAGCCAGCACCCGGTGCTCGTACATCGGATATGATAATAGTATGAGCACTCGCTTGCGAACGTGGAATCAGGGGGTTGCGACCACCCCCAGTACGACCCAGCCGTCCCCCGTGGAGAAGGCACCCCCTGTCGAGAAGCCGCTCGAGGCCGGCTCGTGGATGAAGCAGCCCCGTACTCCAGAGCCGTCAAGGCACATGGATGACCAGCGGCGCGACCCGAGAGCCATGCAGCGTCGGGCAAGGGACAAGGCACGGCGGCACGCCATCTCCGTCTGCGTTTCCGCAGAGGAGGAAGAGATTCTCCGTGCTGCGGCCTACGAGGCGGGGCTGAACTTCAGCGAGTGGGCGAGGACGCACCTCTTCGCTGCTGCGAAGAAGCGCATCCCGTCGAGGTCGAGGAAGGTCGAGGTCGAGGGATAGGCTGCGTACCCGGCGAAGCCCCGAAGCGAAGGGGGCCGCAGGGCGGGGATGGCCGGAAAGGAAAGGGGCCGTAGGGCGGGGGTGGCCTCAAAGCAAAGGGGCCACCCCGGCTTGTGACCGAGGTGGCCCGAGGGGCTTCCCCTACGATGCCCGACCTGCTCCCCAGCAGGTGTGCGGCCCTGTCCGCACCTTGAGCCTAGCGGGGGGTGGGG
>Ga0315909_10005023_pt1 | contig 15347 bp, 13 predicted proteins | sample LakEriMetagenome_11_FD_203527 | JGI IMG/M metagenome (GOLD analysis project Ga0315909, IMG submission 203527) | Freshwater fungal communities from buoy surface, Lake Erie, Ohio, United States - Buoy 2 MA125 | ecosystem: Environmental > Aquatic > Freshwater > Lake | place: USA: Lake Erie, Ohio...
AGTGTCTGGGTTGTGGTGAAGTCAAGTCCAAGAAATATTCCAATCCGGGTTGTTACCTCGGAAGGTAATAGTGCTGCATTTGCTTTCTTGTAAAAACTAGAATGAAGCATTATACCGCCATAATTGCAAGGGCAGAAATATTAGTTGTTACAGCAGTGCTTTGTACTTTTCCATATAGTGGAGGTGGACTTGATATAGATGAAGTAACGTAAATTGAATTTGGTATGAATATTGATTCTTGTGGGGCTAAATAAATTCCTATTTGATCATTCGTTGCAGGGGCACTCCAATCTGTCGGATTAGATGGAACATATATTCCAGCACCTATTAGTATAGTTTCTGTTGAAATGTTTTTTATTGTCACACCATGCTTTATTTGAGAAGACTTTCCTGCGGGATCGAGCAGTGCGTATGTGGTTCCATTTAAAGATACCGTCCATGTTTTAATTTCATTTCTGGTGCTATTGAAAGTTCTGACTCCGGTAAACGTTGTTTGACGATTTGTAGATCCATCGGTCACAAGTTCGTTCAGTCTTTTTGCCACAGAACCAGATGCTCCTGCCCAACCAACTTCTTCTCTTATTTCCTTCAAATACCAAGGAATACTATATGCAGAATCATTTTCATAATTTGTTAGGAGTTTTTCTATGTTTTTTGCAATTGCTGGGAATTGTGGATCTCCAGCAAAAGTCAATCCCGATGGCAATACATCTATTGTAAGTGGATTGTTTGCTATAGTTATTTCTGCACCATCTACAAAGGATACAGCTCCACTAATCGGGACAGGTGTCCCATTTGCAGTGCCTTCGACTCTCAAGACTGTCCCAGACGAGTTTATTACACTTATAATTCCGCTGAAGGTGACACTGGCACTCAGACCGGCATTAACTAAATTAACATTCAATGCTCCACCAGAATTTCCGATAGGAGTTCCGTCTGCACCGATTATTTTTACAGGAAGAGTCAAACCTCCATCCGAACCGTAAACTTTGATGTTGTCTGTTGCGTTGCTTAAATTCCAACTTCTTGCCAGTGTTCCACCAACAGTAATACTGTCGGTAGTTTGAGTCAAATAACGTCCACCAGTTACGTTCACAGTTCCTGTTATACCGACGTTTCCCAAAATTGAAACTCCACCAGTAACAGCAACTGGGGGAGCCCCAGTTACACCGTAAATGAACGCATTAACTCCGCCGGTAACATATACAGGAGAACCAGATGTATTTCCCACCGTAAATACACCAAGACCTTTAACTGATCCGGTAACAGTGACTGTCGAAAGAGTTCCGGTTAAACCATAAACTTGAACTGGTAGAGGAGTTGTAGTGGTAGCACGGGTGACAGTGGCATCATTTCCCCAAGCGACTTTCATGACTTGTGCGTGTGCTGTTTGGCCAGCAGAAGAATAAACATCAGTGCCTATTATTGCTTGATTGCCATCTACTGCTACCGGTAAGTTATTATTCTCATCCATTAAGTTTCTCCAAGAAAATTGGAATCATACCTATATATTCCAGTAATTTTATGGTATAATGGTAGGCATGATACTAGATCTAAAGAATAAATTCTCTCGTAGTGTAGAGCTTTATGTGGAAAAATGGAATGTGTCTTATATGGACGCAGTTTTGACGTTATGTGAAGAATATAACGTTGAACCAGAAGCCGTTGTAAAGCATCTATCTAAGCCCATAATGGAAAAAATCAAGACAGAGGCCCAGAGTTTGAACTTCTTGCCGAAAAGCAAGCACAAGCTTCCCTTTTGACTTGCATTCTGTTTCTATTGTGGTACAATACATCAACAAAGGCCCGGGGAGTTCCCGGGGGAAAAGGAACAAATATGTCATTTAGCGATTTTAAGAAGCGTAGTAAGGCCAGCATCGACACCCTAGCCAAGAAACTCGAAGAGGATATTGGCACGAAGAAGGATTACAAGGATGATCGTTTCTGGCGACCGGAGATTGACAAGAGCGGCAGCGGCTTTGCGATCATCCGTTTCCTTCCCGCTGTCGATGGTGAGGACATTCCGTGGGCCAAGACCTACACCCATGCCTTCAAGGGTAAGGGTGGCTGGTACATCGAGAATTGCCCCACTGCAATTGGTCAGAAGTGCCCGATTTGCGAGATGAACAACGAGCTTTGGAATTCTGGTATCGAGAGCGACAAAAATATCGCCCGCGACCGTAAGCGTAAGCTCTCTTACATTTCGAACATTCTGGTGGTTTCTGATCCGGCTAACCCCCAGAACGATGGAAAGGTCTTCCTGTTCAAGTATGGAAAGAAGATCTTTGACAAGATTCAGGAGGCTATGAAGCCCGCATTCCCGGATGAGGATCCGCTGAATCCGTTTGACTTCTGGCAGGGGGCGAACTTCCGCATGAAGATTCGCACCGTGGCTGGATACATTAATTATGACAAGTCTGAGTTTGATTCGGCATCGGCTTTGCTAGACGGAGATGACAAGAAGCTTGAGGCTCTTTGGAAGAAGCAGTATGCTCTTGCTGAGTTCACCGATCAGAAGAACTTCAAGGCTTACGATGTCCTGTCCAAGAAGGCCAAGGATGTCATTGGAACCAACATCCGTGATACGATGACAGATGACCGTACCGTCGAGGACGAGGAGCTTGAAGAGACTCCACGCCCCTCTGCAGCTTCTGGAAAGAAGCCTCAGTCGGCTCCTCAGCCCAACGAGGAGATGGATTCTATGTCCTACTTTGAGAAGTTGGCTAACGAGTAATTAAGCGTTAAAACTTCTCCAGATTGGGAGAAAAGAGGTTTCCATTGCAACTTTCTCAAAAGTAGAAAGTCCTTTGATTATCACTGTTCCTCCCCTTCCTGACATATTTTGCCCTCCCGACCCCGCATTCGTACTCATGGATGTGGGGGAGGGGGGGCAATCTCGTTTGAATGCGCCCATGTTTCCGAATTTTTCTTGACTTATTGTCAATGAATTGGTGGAAGCCACCATCTGATTCGGTGCCTTTTCTACAGTTACTCTTTCTTTTGACCCCTCTGTGGGTATTTTTGAATCTCCAGCCATAAAAATGGTTGGTTGAGATACAGAAATACTACCACCTTTATTGAATCTTGGTATTTTTGGCATTTCTGGTGTGAGTTGAATGAAATCTATCTCCCCTACAGAAGATATTTTTGGATAATTTGGTCTATCTTTTGGTGGCTTTGGCGTAGAAAATATATTTTTAGAAAAATTCGAGGTCTTTGCTGAATTTTTCCAAGAAAACTTCATATTTTGTTTATTTTTAGTCTGCATTTATTTTCTCCCTGTTTCTTGTCTGTTCTTCCATAAACTGCCCCAATTGTGCCACATAGACTTCTCGTTCCCAAGGTATCATGTTCTCTATGTCAACCAATGACCATTTATGAACATGAAGTAACAAGAAGTTTAGTCTATACATCTCTCCTATACTGATGTGGCTGAGGCATATGCGAAAAAACTTTCTATTCCCATTATAGTTAAGGTTTTTTCTTCATTGTCTCTAGTTCGATAAATTATGGTTTTTTTCATTCTGGGGACTGAATTAACAAATTTCTCAAATTCATCCAGTTGTTTTTTCGTCATCAAATCATAGAAACTAAAGAGATCATCATCGGAAATTTCGTTTTTGCAAAATACATTTCCGGGGGTCTGGAGTTCTACAAAGCAGTTTTTGAACATGCTTTTTAAGCCATTTTCTGAGTCTTCACCATCGTCATCAATCAAGCAGGAAAAATCGGGTTCTTTCAGTAAAAGGACCATATCATCAGACAATTTTATCTTGTTTGATCTGTTCTTTGGTTTGTCAAGTTCGAATTTTTGAAGATCGGTCTTGATACCAATAGCCTCTTTGGTATCTGGGCATATTATATTAAAACTTGCCTCTTCTCCGATTGATTTTGCTCTGAGTTCAAGAAACGCCTTTTCGACATCGGCTATTGCCATTTGTTCTGGGCTTTCCAGTCCGTCAAAACAATTCTTGATGACTTGCGCCAAGGCATTTGCCATTTCTGGTCCAGATTCAGATTTTTGAGCCAACAACAGTATTTTTTCCTCTTTCACTGTCATGGGCCTGAATTTGTATTTTTTCCCGGATATCGGTAAGGTTGTTTCATAAGACGGTAAAGATTTTTTCAACAGTTCTGTAATCATATTTTACCTATTGTACATAGCTCCTACTAAGAAAGATAAGGACATTGTTTGTGGTTCCGATTTATCCGCAGCAAATCTGAAAGGCATAATTTTTTCGAGGTAACATCCCCCATAGTTGTAGTTTCCAGTATTTTTTCCGAATCTGTCTATCGCTGTAACTTCTATTCTTATGCCTTGAATTTGTCGTTTAAAAGAAAACGAGCTTTCCCCGGAAGGGGCAAACAATCTACCAGAATTGATTTGACTAAAATTTGTACCTGTATATTGTGCCAAAAAATTAAAAAATGAGCTGTTTGTTTTTTCTGGAACCAAGGTTTGAATGATCAATTGTTCCTCAAATTTTATACCAACAGGCATTCTGAAGTGTTGATTACCCAGCCAATAGTTACAATTAATAAATTCATATTTTGGACCGGGAAGATCTATTCCTATTATTCTTTCCGGGGGAATGGTCACCGATGAATTTCTTAGATATAAGCTCACTGAGAATCTGGATCCATCTTGAATCCCGCCTGTTTTTATTTCGGTTATCAGTTTTTGAATGTTGCTCATTTGATGTGAAGATCCTCTTCTGTGAGAATCTTAAATTGCCACCCATTTTTATCGCATAATTTAGATGCAGATTCCCATTTTGAAGTATTTATCATATAAGTGGCCATCTCAGAGGCAAAGCTTCTCTTCTTTTTATTTTCGGGGGGCTTTGTTTGTTTTTTTGGTTTTATTTCCACAACATATGTTTTTATCTCATTTTCTTCTTTTGCCTCAAAAAGAAAATCTGGATAATACATGCAGGGTTTTCTTTTAATTGGACAATAATAAGGAATTCTGAGTTCTTCGCTGGCCCAACGAAGCACCGACTGGTTTTCATCAAGATATTTGCAGAATTTTCTTTCCCAAAGTGATCTGCATATTATCTTATTTGGATCACCTACATATTTTGATGGATTTTTTGGGAAATAAATGGTCTTATAAGGCATAAAATATCCATGGGACAACTCATACCACCAAGTCTAGGAAACTTTCCAGAAACAAGAACACCGTTATATTTAGTCCTTACACAACAGGACACATATAGTCTTGGAAAGTGGAGGAATATTTCCCTTGGTGAGGTGTCCGGAAAAACTTATGTCTTACCAGCACCTAAAACAGGACTTGGAATAGGAACCCACTCTGCCAATTTGGATGAAGCTAGATTTTGGCAAACTTCGTCCGTGGGGGATAAAGCCAGAATGATTTTTGGTGATACATTATATTATGCTGTCGGTGGATTAGTTGGTGATGTTCTTTATGGTGATGAAGGATTAGCAAGGGATTCAACCGGATATGTATTCGGTGGATCTAATATTCCAAAGGACCTGTCCGCTTTACAATACAAAGGGATGAAGAAAAGAGCATATTCGTTTTCTTTTGAATTGTTTGCCTTTACAAACAATGATTTTGATTCTATAACGCAATTCTGCAGAGATATGCATTCATATTCAATGCCAATAAAAACATCAGCTGGAATAAACACCCCTTCTGTTTTTAAGATCAATATAGTGAATTCTGGTGGTAAAGATGTAACAAATAATTGGTTATTTCAACCACAACCATGCATGATGGCTGCTTTTAACTCAAGTGCATTAGATTATATTTCAATAAATGCTAATTACACTTCGCCAGCAAGAGTTGGTATAAATATGGTTTTGACTGAAATAGAACCGGTGGTCAACGTGGACGGAAATGTAAGAAGCGTCGAGCAATCATTCGGGACCAACTAAAATGAGTTATTTTTCAAACATCCCTAAAATTCAATATAAGTTTCCTGATGGAAAAATATTAGACGCTCAAGTTGTGTTTATTCGACCAGAAATTAATATTGAACTAGAATCAAGCCAATCGATAAGCAAATATGTCATTGGGGATGGCAAAAGCCCAGACTCATTGGCGAAAGACATATACAGTGATTCTAATTTATTTTACATTATCTTAATGACAAATAAAATATTTGATTTTTACAAAGATTGGCCAACTTCATATAGTTCTTGGGTTAATGAACTTTTTCTAGTTAACTCACAATTTACTTTTTATTCCAGATATAATTTCGACATTCAAGTCAATGACTTAGTATGTAAGTATGTCCCAAATTCAATAGTAAAATTTGATCAGAATAATTATGGAATAGTCACAGATGTAAATTCTTTTCATCGATCGTTTGATGTTGAAATGATTACCGGAAGCATACAAAAGGGTCAAAATTATATCGTAGTTAGAAAAAATGGTGGCTCTTTCAAAATAATAAATCCAACAGAGGAAACAGAATACCAAACTTTGATAAAAAAAGTTGAAAAATTGGATTCTGTGTTTATTTTTGAGAAACAAGATCCATTTAGTGCTGAGTTTGGACCGATATCTCCATATTATAAATCGGATGATACCATAGGCGATGACTCAATTTCTGATTTAGCACAAAGTCCGGATGTAATTTTATGGAAATACATGAATGACGATTTGCCGACTAACGTCAAAACTATTTCTTTCAGGCAAAATAAAGAAAATGAATGGCTGTTTAATAAAAATATCACAGTTGTTCAAAAAGGAAGAGTCGGACAGTTTTTGGATTTGATTACAGAATCAATAGATGAACAAAAGGTGATTTTTGAATGAATATTAAACCGTTTAAGATTAAAAAAGTTGAGCTTATAAGCACCATTACTGGCGATAAAGTAACTATTTACAATAATGTGCCACCATCACCCACAGAGATTGACTTAATCAGTATCAATGTGAAGGAAAGTATGTTTTCTCCTTCATTGGAGGGAGAGGCTAAGCTCAGAGATTTTAGGACATGGATAGATGATTTGGAAATATCCATAGGAAATTATGATACATTCAGGCTTCACATCGAAGAAGGATTCTTTTCTGAAAAAATTTCAAAAACAATAGATCTTTCGGTTTATGCCTACTCGCAAGAAACAAGCGAAACAGAAATTCAATATGGAAAAGTAAACGTCGCCAGATTGATAACTTTGAAATTGGCATCAAAAGAACACTATATCATGAATTACAATTTCTTCGAATTCATGGAAGATGATAAGGTAATGCGGATATCTTTAAATAAAAAAGAGGGCAGTGACGGGGGAGAAAGTGGCGATGACCAAGGACTAATTCAGTATCTCACAGATAGATTGAATGCAGTTTCTACAAGACAAGGTGCATCTGGTAATGTAAATTCTTTATCGCTGAAAGCAGATAATACGAGAAATTGGGTTTGGTTAAAGAAAAATCACAATTTTTATCCTTGGGGTAAATTTACAAAACCACCCGCAATTTCGCAGATGTTCCAGATGTTGGCTGAAAATGCAGTCGATGATACCAATAATAACGCAGTGAATTTTTTCTTTTGGCAAAATCTCGATGGCTGGAATTTTAGATCTATTGAGGCGATCAACAGAGAATATCTTCAGAGACAAGACATAAGAACATTTAGTGTTTCTCCTCTTATGAATGATGCAAATACAATTAGATCATTGAACTCTGGTTCGGAAGATGAAATACATGTCTCGTCATACGAAGAAACAGATTTTTTCGATCTCCTAAGATCTTACGCATTTGGATCTCTTTATACCTTTGTAGAGCCAAAATATAGTGAGGATCCATATGGAAGATATCTTGACACTCAGGATAGTTTAATATATCAAGACATTTATTATGATTATACTGAAGATGGAGACAGGTGGTTGAAAATTGACGGAGAACCAAGATATTTTGAGACTATACAGCTTCAAAAGAAAAACAGAAGAGGACAGCAAGAAGTAAAAGACAACGTTTTTATAAAAAATCTTGGGCAAAATGTCATAGTAGATAAGCAATATGGTTATTTTTCTCCTAATTTCTTCAACAGATATAACTCCGTATCATGGGAGTACAACGGATATCAAAGATCGAATAGGGAAGAGGAAGAACTTTGGCAGACTCAATTTGATATCACCGACATGAAAGGCGAAGAACTCAAAACAATTCAGGAAAAAATCAAAAAACCCCTCAAAAAGAAAAAAGAAGAGTATGCCAAGAAGAAAAATCTAAAGGAAAAATGGAAAGTTTATAAATGCTCTGTTTGCTGTGCCGGTGACATAGAGACCGGATCTGGAGTTAGCGGAGGATTTCCAATTTCTTTAGCGGATGAAAAATTTGAAAAGTCATTTAATTTGAGAAACTCTGGATCTCTTTCAAATTATGAGGTTGTTGCCGCTGGTTCATTTACGGACACTATAAATTATGACGCAGCAAAAGTTGGCGTTGGCGCAACAGGATTTACATATAATGAAACTGGTACGGTTCTGACTGATGAAGACGGAAATCCATTGGTGGTCACAATTCAAAATGAGTGGACTCGTAGTGGAATGACGTTGAGTTATAATCTCAATGAAAGTCCATACAATTTGACTTTAGGTGAATTCTTTAGTCTTGAAAAGAAACCAGATAATTTCGTAAAATATAGATTTGATCTTGAAATAAAAAGACACGAAAAACTAAAAGAAATTTTGTTAAACAATATTCAAGCAAGAAAAGGAAGAATCAAGGAATACCGAGATCAAGTTGCCGGATACACACTAGCATACCGTGGAAGAAACAACACTTGTCTTGAATCTGGCTGTACTGGTTATTGTTTGTGTCCAACTGAATATCCAGAAACAGTCACAGCAAAAGCTAATTTGGTTACAAATGCTCACACCGCGCTGATTGAACATGAAGAAAAAATACTTCAATATATTCAACCGAATATTGATAAACTTAAAGCATTGAAAAATGAATTTATTGAATTATATGATAAATATTGGTCCAGAAAAGCTTTCTTCTTTTCAAGAGACATCGACTTCTCTTTCTTGAAGTCACAAAATAATCTATTCAATGTAAAAAGCATAACCAGAAAACCGATAAGAGGAAGCAAATATGAACCCTTTGCGGTAAGAAAAGCTTTTTCTGGTTACACATTTTCAAATGGTTACAGCGCATATTATCCGTACGATGTTCCTCCATATTGGAATGATTTGGGGGATACAGAATCGGGAGAGTCAATAATAAACGCCGGATTTAAAGATAATATTGCAGGTGTTACTGTAGATGTTTATTATGGCAGAAAATATGATAATATAGAACAATCATTCACAGATGGACGCACATCCTCTTCACCTGCTGCGGATTTTTGGTCATCTTTTGAATCTCCTTTTTCAAACTTCCCATATGGCGAAAACAATGAAGAAAAAGCAAAAGGACCAATATGGTATAGAAACTGGCTTGTCAATTATGAAATTTCTCTGATAAAACCACCTTGTTTAAATAGAAAACCACCATGCTTTGAAGGTGATTGTTCTTGTGATGAAATACTTCTTCCTTTGAACATGCACTTTGAAACATTCGCAAACGGTCCAACTGCGGACATATTGATGGGAGTAACTCAAGTTAGTGAATATGCCTTTACACAATTATCAAAAAATTGTGATGGATGTAAGGTAAGAATAACAAATGTAATTCCATCTTCCGCCGTAAAACTATACCATCCTTGGGCAGCAGATGGACTAAGTGGAGGATTTGGTTTTGATGATTATAAAAATTACAAAAGAGCTGCCAGTTTATTCAAAGATAAACCGGGAATCACTGGTTTTTACGACAATGAAGATAATGAGTTGAATGACGCATATGACAAGTGGACACCCCCGCACTTGGCTCTTGAAGGACTTGAAAGTTATGTCAGAATTGAATTTAAAACCCCAATTGGAGTAGAAACATTAAAAGATTTCCCGGAAGGATTCGTTGATGTTTATGGTAGTGAATATTTTCTTCCTTATATCGTATTGGCAACTGCAGGTCCATTTGGGTCTCAATCTGCCAGAGCAAATATTTCAGTAATAGGACAAGATCCATACGGATTTGATCTTGCTGTTAAGAAAACCAAAAACAAAGATGATTTTGCCGGTATGAATTTGATGTACACCGATGATCCGTATGGGGATGTCGGAGATCCAAATCAATCATACACAGATTATCTTGGAAAACAAAGAAAATATTCTTATCCAGATCAAAGATTTCCATTCGGAACATCTTCTTCTTGGATGAGAAATTCTCAAAATTCCATGTTCTATAAACCCAAAGATGGAATATCTGACCTTTTTGTTCCATCAGGAATACAGGACATATTCAAAGCTTCTACATTGGAAAAAAGTTTCCCCGCTAAGACATGGTGGGATATGTGGGTATCTTTGCCTCCAATTGCAGTGTCCACTTTCTACAATAGATGGGATGTCATAGGAGCATCTGGCGGATCAATGAAGCCAGAGTTGGAAGAATTTTCCAGATGGTTCGGGCTTCCGGATTTATTTGATGGGCTGACATATCAAGGAATAGGATTTTATTACAACAACTCCATAGTAGCAAAACCTCTAGCATGGACAGGCGCAATAGGACCATCTGCCTGCTCTGGAGGATGTTCTGAAGATGCTCCGTGGCCCCTCTTCTTACAACCAGATACTGAACAAATAATTTCTGGAGCATTCCCTTATAATGTGGCAGTTCAAACGCCCAGTGATTTATTGGATTCATTTGGTAATTTGGGTAATTTTTACTTTACATTAGATCCGGGAGAAACGGCTCAAAATTCATCGTCAATATTGCCCTCAGATCCTTCAAATTATATTTACAATTTTGCTGAGTTCCCACATATAATTGGAATGGGTCCATCTGGAGAATTCCAAGGAATAATGGGGATTCAGAGAGGATTGAATTATCCAATAATATCGTATCCGGTAGGAACATTGATATGGGGCAAAAATATAGACAAGCTTTCCGTTCTTGAAGATTTTTCTGGCGAATTAAAACAATTCAATGACTATAACTTTGTTCACAGATATGACATTTCCAGAAAAACTCAATATGGTTTAGTGCAATTGAGTTCCGACTCGATGCCTTCTTTGATTACTTTGATTGGCGGTGTTGGCGGTAGCATACAAAAAGCAGAACAATACAATAAATGGGTTTCTGACAGACTTATAGAGTGGTTCCAAAACAGCATATTTGATAATAATTTTTCTGGTCAATTTGTTGTATTGTCGAAACAAGGAGATTCGTGTAAGGGTTATCCCTGTATGAATCCTGAAGGGTTCCCCGGTATAGAGGGTTGTACAGCCGGAAATCCGCTGTGCAACTGTCCTTGCCAAGGGGCTTCTGGCTATGAGGGTAAGCCCCTTTCATCGTATATCACACCCGGAGCGACCGGACAGATGCCATATGAAGTTGTTCTCAGACCAGATCTAATGGATATAGTTCCAGACAGATTCTTTGGTGGGGTGACATTTGCTCCTATTGGATCGTATGGACCAGAACCGTCATCTCTTGAACTTGAGATTCTGGAAAAAGAGTTGAATGAATGCTCTTTGGTCAAGGAACATCTAGGAGAAGAGTGGTTAGGCTGTGTCTGGGACAAGCCTGACAGCCCCTATAACTGTACATGTCCAGTGCTTGGTAGGAGATTCCCCGACTACATGAAGTACAATAGGACATACTCTACCTTCTGGGAGACCCCTCTTGCAGCCCCTCTTCTGAGAACAGCACAGATGGCATTGTTGAATTCAAATAAGATAACTATTGTTGTACCCGGAGATTTGAATGTTAAAACAGGACAAATAGTTAAAATAAAAACAAACAATGATGTGAGAAAACGTTTTGAGGGGAGATGGTTGATTACCACGATAAATCATGAATTTGGTCGCTCTTCTCACAGAATGAGTTTAACTTTATCGAGAGAGGGACAAGGAACAAAGAGGACACAAAATGTCATTTAGACCAGATTTATCTCAATATAAAGACGTTGATTTTGGATTTGATAAAAATTCTCTTACTAATGATATAAAAGTAAGACAAGAATTGTCGTCAATATCCCAATCAATCAAAAACATAGCTCTGACTTCTAGGGGAGAAAGGCCCTTTTCAGAATTTGGTTTTGGGATGTATGATTATCTACGAGAAATAGATAATTTTGCCACACAGGTGGAGATACGCAATAAACTTTCCTCTATGATAAATCGATATGAACCCAGAGTTACAGTGGATTATAATGATATAGAGATTATAAAAAAAACCACAGACTCTATTGAAATAAATATGACGTACAAATTGGTGAATGATCTTTCTGATAATTTTAGACAAACATTAACAATAGCTATTGACGGGGGCTAAATGGCGGTAAAAAATATAAACATATCAGATTTGACATTCGAGGGAATCCGAAGCTCCCTTTTGGACTATTTGCGAACTCAAGATGTATTTAAAGATTATGATTTCGAAGGTTCGGCAATAAGAACCATTGTTGATTTGTTGGCATACAACACTTTCTATTATGGTTATTACTCCAACATGATTGCTAATGAGATGTTTTTGGATACGGCTAAGTTGGAAAACTCAATGATTTCCTTGACCAAACCACTTGGCTATCTAGTATCAAAATATTCATCATCAAGGTCTTCGATAAGAATGGCGGGATTGGGAGTTAATACAAATTCCTTGTCCCCTTTCAGCGTTTTCAAAGGATTTTCCGTTTCTGGAAGACCGTATTTTTTCTACACAGTAAAAAGCGTCAATATTCGAAACAACAATGGGGTTGGTGAAACAGAATATTTTGATTTGTTCGAGGGTAGAACAATAACGAGGAGACAGCTAGTGTCTGTGAATTTGGACACCCAAAGTTTCACTCTTGTGGGTGATAATATAGACCCAAAAACAATTGTTATTGAAGTACAGAAAACAGAAGGGGAAGATTTTGTTGAATGGATAAATTATGTTCTGAATCCAGATTCAATAGTTGGGCCTAATACTGAAATTTTCTTCGTAGAGAGGTCTAAGAATGGATATGTGATAAATTTTGGAAAGCAAACTTCTAGTGACATAAGTTCTTCTAGCACCGGTAAAATGATAGAACAGGGCAATAAAGTGTATGTTTCTTTCTTGACATCATCCGGAGAAGGTGCAAATGGAATATCAAGTTTTGTTTTTCAAAAAGACGGAAACAATGCAGCAATAAACACAACAAATTCTCAAATAACAGTTTTATATCCGTCAAAGAATGGTAGATCCACACCAGATTTGGATGAAATCCGATTCTTTGCACCGAAATCATTCGCAAAACAAAACAGATTAGTCACGAAAAATGATTACTATGTGATGTTAAACGAGCTGGGATATGGTTCGAGTGACAATCCTGATTTTTCATATAAGGTATTTGGTGGAGAAGAGGCAACACCTCCGGTATATGGAAGGGTTTTCGTCAGTCTTATTGATCTTAATTTAAATGATGATTCTAATTTCTCACAAAAAGAACAGATAAATGAAATTATATCTGTACTGAAAAACAAGTCGGTAGTTTCTATTCTTCCAGAATATGTGCCGCCACTTGAATATTCGGCAAAAATCAGAGTGGTTGGATCAGTATCAAACTTAACTGATCTAGAAAAAATAACCGCGAAACAATCATTGACAAATGCGATTTATTCTGCATATTCAACGAAAAAATACAATCAAAACATCATAGAAGATGACATAATAGACTTGTGTAGGACAACAGTCCCCGGGATACAATTATCTACCGGTGGAATTTTCGTGACTATAATTGCAAACGCAGGGGCAAGTGAAAATCAAAGAAAAATAAACTTCAAGAATACGATAGATTCTATCGAGATAACGCATGTTGGATCCACCAATCTTTTCAAAAATGATGGAAAATTTATTTATGAATACAACGGAAATTCTAAAATTGGGGAACCGGTGGGGGAACTCGTTTCAAATGAAGGAGTAGTAGTAATTTACCAGAATAAATTACCAAATGCTATAACAATTTCTGCGATCCCCACTAACGATATATTTTATTCAAAAGATGAAATTGTTTGTAGAGTTGTTTCAGTTTCAGACGTAACAGTAACGGTGACATAATGATTCTATTTTTCGCAGGATCAACTTACACAACTTCGACTGCCGTCTTCAACAACATGAAGAAGGCAGCTGATTCTGCCATTTCAAATGAGCGTTTCATTTTCAATCCGGTTAGGGTAGACTCACAAGTTCCTGTCTGGTTGAAAAGAAATAATTCATTAATGCCTAATTTTTTGCAATCATATTATGATTGGTTGGCTAGTTTATACGGATACACTGGCGTTGGGATAATGGATCTTTCAACTCTTGCTGATATATCAGAATCTCCAGAATTGACACTTCCCCATTTCGTGGAAATGTATGCACCCGATATAAAAGGAATATACGATCTTCCGGAAGATTTACAACCATCAGATGAAAACATACGAAAAACAATCATAAACATCAGACAAGAAATTTATCAGAGAAAATCAAATGAAGATGCATTTAAATCATTGATGGCATCTTTGTTTGGAATTACTGCAGATACAATACGTTTTTCATACCCCAAAAGAAAAATATTGAGATTGAATGGTGGACTTCTTGAATGGATGTCCAATTCCGAGTATTACGGAACTACTGGAGAATATTCTGAAGAGAGATATACAATGGTTGGTAGCCATCTAAATCAAGGTGTCCTACCCGACCATGGTATGTGGCAAGACTTTTCTTATCTTGTGACCTCTGAAATAGATGATTCGAATCCTTATTACGAGGCTGTTGTAAAGGAAACATTGCACCCGGCTGGTATAGTTGGTCTTTATGAAAAAGTAGAAAGATTTTCGGAAGGTGGATTTGTTCCCGCCCCAGTAGTCGATTACGAGACTCCGAAAATAGCTAATTATTATCCTTATACTCTAGGGTCATATGAGAGTCTTCCGAAATGTTCTGGATGTTCTGGTAGTATGTTTGTCCCCGGGTGGACTTTCCCAACGTTTGTCTATCCCTCATGGGACGAAGAAATAATGAATGGTCCTTCCGCTAATTTTGGATCAATAAGAATATATGATTTTTTTGTACTGAATTCCATCGCTGGCTCTGACTCTCCAAATGATAACATCGGAACACTTTGTAATTTTGCTTGCGAAGCCACGGGAGATATTAACTTTGTTTGGTTCGTTGGAGATACACCAGTAACATCATCTACCGAATTTAACTTCTACTCTAAAGTAAATGACAAAGATCTTACCGAGCCAGTGATATCATAAGGAAAATTTAATGTCTACAAATTTTACTGCCGGATTAACATTGTTTTCGATAAATCTTC